>Ga0080005_127115_pt1 | contig 144400 bp, 143 predicted proteins | sample JossMetagenome_2_FD_69208 | JGI IMG/M metagenome (GOLD analysis project Ga0080005, IMG submission 69208) | Hot spring sediment microbial communities from Joseph's Coat, Yellowstone National Park, USA - JC3_ASED (SPADES assembly) (version 2) | ecosystem: Environmental > Aquatic > Thermal springs...
GTTGGTGCTAATGTCGTGATTTGCCAGAAGGGTATTGATGATGTTGCTCAGCATTACCTAGCTAAGAAGGGTATTATGGCTGTGAGAAGGGTTAAGAGAAGTGATATGGAGAAGCTTGAGAAAGCCACTGGAGGAAGGATAGTGACAAGCATTAGAGATCTTACAGAAAGGGATTTGGGTGAGTGTGCTCTTGTTGAAGAGAGAAGGGTAGGCAATGATAAGATGGTCTTTGTTGAAAGTTGTAAGAATCCGAAGGCTGTGACAATACTGCTTAGAGGAGCCAATGACATGCTACTTGATGAAGTTGAGAGAAGCTTAAACGATGCACTAAATACTGCGAGGAATATTCTCAGAGACCCCAAGATTGTCTTTGGTGGTGGGGCTAGTGAGATAGAAGTGGCGATGAGGTTAAGGAGATGGGCTGAGAGTGTTGGGGGTAGGGAGCAGTTAGCTATATTAGCGTTTGCAGATGCCTTAGAAGAGATACCAGCAGTATTAGCACAGACAGCTGGTATGGATCTTCTTGAGACAATAATGGAGTTGAGGAGGTTGCATGCTGAAGGTAAAACTATTGCAGGCATAGATGTGCTAAATAGTAAAGTTGTGGAAGACATGAGTAAGCTAAATGTTATTGAGCCAGTAATTGTGAAGAAACAGATACTGAAGAGTGCCACAGAAACTGCTACGACAATAATGAAAATAGATGATGTTATAGCAGCTGCTCCTAAGAAGGAGGAGAAAGGTAAGAAGGAAGAGAAGAAAGAGGAGGAAGGTGGAGAGACTAAAACACCTTCACTAGACTAAAGCACTAAAGCCAGTAGCTATTCAACATGTTTAAACCATCAGTTTTGAAATAAAATTTTAATCTCTAGTTTTTAAATCTTCTTTAATATTTGTTTATTAAGAGTGGTGTTGGTGTTTTTATGGCCATTAAGGAGCAGAAAGAATCTGTGCTAGTAAAGTCAGTGCAAGAAATTCGTATTGGTCCGAAAAGGTTTACTAAATATGAAAAAGCGCGTATTGTGGCTGCAAGAGCCTTGCAGTTAGCTGCAGGTGCACCTCCTCTGATTGATATTTCTAAGATAGGATCTAAAGACCCTGTTGTTATAGCTTACTATGAGCTTTTAGCAGGTGTTTTACCATTGCTTATAAAGCGTGCAAAGCCTAATGGCGAATACCAACTCATACCTATAAAAATCTTGGCTGAGATTGAAAAAGAGAAGGTAAAACAATTACAAACTTTAGCTGAAGAGCTCTTTGATGTACATGATATTATGAAATACCTTGTATAGTCTTGCATGGAAATACACTCCTTTAATTTTTCCTAAGCAGCATTACATTTTTGAGGTTATGCTAGTCTATGTCTAAGAGCAATGATTTCCAGCAACAATTTGACTTAAGAAACTATGTCTTAGTTATTGCTGAAAAGCCTAAAGCAGCGCAAAAGATTGCTGAAGCACTTTCTGCTAAAAAGAGGCTGAAAGTAGGTAATGTGTATATATGGGTTGCTAAATGGAATGGATCCACGTATGTAATAGCACCAGCTGCAGGACACTTATTCACGTTATCAACAGATGATAGAGGTTACCCTACTTTTATTTTCAAGTGGGTTCCTAGATACATTGTCGATAGTAGTGCGAGGTTCTCTAAAAAGTTTTTTGAGACACTTAAATCACTTTCTAAACATGCTACTAGCTTCATTAATGCATGTGATTATGATATCGAAGGCTCTCTAATAGGCTTTATGATAATCAAGCATTTTGGAGACTTAAGAAAGGCTAAAAGGGCTAAGTTTTCTAGCCTCACACCATATGAAATACGCAAAGCTTTTTCACACCTTGAGGAGCTGGACTATAACATGGTTGAAGCTGGCTACTGTAGACATGTATTAGATTGGCTATGGGGTATAAACATATCGAGAATGTTAATGGATTTCTATAGAAAGGTCTTCACGAAAAGAGTTGTGTTAAGTGCAGGCAGGGTACAAACACCTACGTTAGCTCATGTTGTTGATATCATTCTTTCCCGGAGATGGCATGTTCCAACACCTTATGCTGTTATAGATGTAAAAATAAGGCTTGGTAGTAATGTTGTTAAATTAGAGTATAGTGATAAACCTTTAGAGAATTTGGATAAAGCAAGGAGCGTGGCTGAAAAAATTAAGAGGGATCCTTATGCAATTGTGGAGCAGGTTATAAAAGGTTTCAAAACCATAGATCCACCTCACCCATTTAATCTACCAGATTTACAAGCAGAGGCATACAGAGTCTACAAGGTTTCACCTTATAGAACACAAAAGATTGCAGAAGAATTGTATTTAGATGCGTTGATAAGCTATCCTAGAACCAATAGTCAAAAACTCCCCCTAACACTTAACAATAATGAGGTACTAAGTAAAATTGCATTAAACGCTAAGTATAGTGAACTCGTAGAAGGAATACTGCATGAGACAGGGAAAATGCTTAGACCTAATAATGGACCTATGGATGATCCAGCACACCCAGCAATATATCCAACAGGTGAGAAGCCAAGGTCTCTAGAGCCTCTACATGAAAAGATCTATGATTTGATTGTAAGAAGGTATATAGCTACTTTTGCAAAGCCATTGAGAATTGCTGAGCTCTCCATCACTCTTTATATTCATGGTTTACGCTACACCCTTTCTGCTGTTAAGGTTATTGAGGCTGGATGGCTTAAATACTATCCATTCTTCTTATATAACAAAAATCAATTTCTATTAGATTATGAATTTGGTAAAGGTATGAAAATACCTATAGAGAGCTTTACTATAAGGATGCGTTATACAAAATCAGTTTCACCGCCATCAAGAATATCCCTGCTTAAGTGGATGGAGAGCATGGGTATTGGGACAGAGGCTACAAGAGCTGAGATAATTGAGCTTTTGTTTAGAAGAGGCTATGTAGTGTCTAAGTCAAGGTCTATAGACGTTTCTGATACTGGTTTACTGATAGTATTTCTACTTAGAAAATATGTTCAAGAGCTTGTGAGTATTGATTTAACAAGGAAGTTTGAAGAAAGGCTAAGTGTTATTAGAGATGGTAAATTGAAATGCGACGAAGTAGTTAAAGATGCTGTAAAGACTTTATCAGAGCATATTAGCAATGTTGCTAGGTTTAAAGAAGATTTAAAGAAGGAGGTGTTCAAAATAGTGCCTTCACATAGCACTCCCCTAGAAAAATCTTGCGTAATATGCAAAAGAATTCCAAATGAAGAAAAATTCTGCGTGTTCCATCAAGTAGCATATGAAAGAGTTGTAAAAGAATTTGAAAAGTGGAAAACCTTCGGATTTAACTGGCATGAATACCTTGAAAAACTTGTAAAACTGAAGGTAACAGGTATGTATGTTAGAGAAGTTGCTGAATATCTATTGAAGAACTCTTCTATCGTGTAACAAGCCCAGTTATCTTGATAAGCACACCATCTAGTTGAAGTACTTTTCCGGCTATTCTAGAACTATCAATACCCCTCATATTATTTGCAGCAGCATTCTTAACATTTAAATCAAATAGTGTAGAGCCTGTTTGTAAAAGCAGTAACTTTCCACTAGAACATTCAATGCTACTCTTATATGCTATAAATGTTACCTGGTCTATGAACTGATTGTTATCACCCTTAGTCACATACAGCATCTTTTCAGCACAGTTTATTATACCAACAACTCTGTGTATTACGTACTCACCTTGATCATTTTTAAATATTACTACATTACCTAGCTTCACATCTTTACTTGGTATAACGATAACCACGTCTTCATCATAGAGAAGTGGATTCATACTATAGCCTTCCACCACTGCTATAACAATTTGCTTCCAGAAATAATACGCAATATTTGCATATATGAGAAGTATAATAAAAGTGATTAGTATAACTGATTCTATTGCTTTAATTATTCTATTCACTACTCCTCTTCCTCTTCAGCAAGTTTAGATAGGTCTATTTCAATAACGTTCTCTGCTCTAGAAGACTTCTTCTCATCTATCGTAAAAGACTTCTTTGCACCTTCAATTTCAATATTTTCACCGCCAACCTTCATCTTAGATACTACTCCACGCCACTTAAATCCACAATTTGGGCATTCAAACATTCCCATTATTGTTACAGTAACTCTACCTGCAGCATCTGGAAGTGGTGCTACTAGTTGCCATGTTTTTATGGGTGAAGTTACTACAGTTCCGCACTTAGGACACTTATTAGAAGCTTTTTGCATATCTTTCCTAGGCATTTCGATCACATAAATGGCACTGTTTTGTTGAAATATAAACTTTGTTTAGATACTTAAAAAGCTATTTTTAGCCGCACATTCCTTAACTCTTCGAGGTGAACCATGTGTCTAACTCATATATAATAAAAAATGTTGATGCTCTACAAGTATTGGATTCGCGTGGAGATCCAACAGTAGAGGTTGTTGTAGAAACTATTGGAGGAGGTATTGGAAGGGCAATAGCGCCTGCCGGCGCCTCTAGGGGGAGATATGAAGCTGTGGAACTGAGAGATGGTGATATGTCTAGGTTTAAAGGAAGGAGTGTGCTTAAAGCTGTTTCAAATGTTGTTAATTACATAGCACCAGCAATACAAGGGATAGATGTGAGAAGACAGAGAGAAATAGACAAGGTGCTGATACAACTAGATGGCACACCTAATAAGTCAAGACTAGGTGTTAACGCAATACTTGCTACAAGTCTTGCGGTAGCAAAAGCAGCTGCTGATACTGCAAGGATTCCTCTATTTCAGTATTTGGGAGGTGTTAATGCCAAGGCTTTGCCAATCCCAATGCTTAACATAATTAATGGTGGTGTGCATGCCGGAAACGAGCTTGCTGTGCAAGAATTCATGATTGTCCCAATAGGATTTGATGCTTTTTCTGATGCCATTAGAGCTGCTGTTGAAATATATAAGGAGCTTAAAGCTATTTTGAAGAGTAAATATGGGGCTAGCGCCATTAATGTAGGAGATGAAGGGGGTTATGCCCCACCAATGAAGTATGTGAGAGAGGCTGTAGAGGTATTAAAAACAGCAATAAAGAATTGTGGCTATGATTCAGAGAAACAAGTTAGAATATCACTTGATGCAGCTGCTTCACAATTCTATGATGAGGATAAGAAAGTGTATAGAGTAGATAGAAATGATCTCACTGAGGATAAGCTCATAGAGTATTGGAGGAATTTGGCTACAGAATACAGTATACTAAGCATTGAAGATCCATTTTATGAAGAGAGTTTTGAAGCGTATGCACAGCTTCGTAGAGAATTGAAGGACAATGTTATTATAGTTGGTGATGACTTGCTGGTAACCAGTGTTGCAAGACTTTCAACAGCATTGAAATATGGCTCCATATCTGGTGTCATAGTTAAGCCAAACCAAGTAGGCACACTTTCTGAAACACTAGATTTCATAGGTGTAGCAAAGGCTAGAGGTATTCATACAATAGTTAGTCATAGAAGTGGTGAGAGCGAAGATAGTACAATAGCACACATTGCTGTAGCTATAAATGGACCATTTATAAAGACAGGTGCTCCTGCAAGAGGGGAAAGAACAGCTAAATACAACGAGCTTCTAAGGATAGAAAAATACTTGAGTGGAGAGGCTATGTATGCTAGCAAGATCTTGAATATCTAGCATCAGAACCGGGTTCTTCATCACATCAACTATTTCAGCAGCGCCTCAAGCATCATCATTAATGAGCTTGCTGCCCAACGGCTTGTTGTGACATCATACTTTTTGTTACTGTTATGAGGATAATATCTTTTAAAATAATATATTGTTCAATTCTTTAATTTAGCGAAAGCTTAAGAAATTGGTTACTCTTTGAATTATCGTGTATATGGATAGTTCCTTACGAAATTTTGGGTATTGTATATGGTAACAAATTTGCCAGCAGAGGCCAAGGCCAAGTTTGCTAAGTATATGGAGGCCAAGACTTCAGAAGAAAAGTTGAGAGCTTTAGAGGAATTTCTCTCTGCTGTCCCCAAGCATAAGGGCACAGAAAACCTGGTTCGCTGGATCAGAAGGAGAATGGCTGAGCTAAGAGAGGAAATAGAGGAGAAGCAACAAAGAAAGCTTGGTGGAGGAGTATCATTCTTTGTAGAGAAAGAGGGGGCAGCCCAAGTAATACTTATAGGATACACAAAAACTGGAAAAAGCACTTTACTAAAGTATTTAACAGGAGCCAGAGTAGAGATTTCAGATGTTCCCTACACAACTAAGTTTCCTGCTATAGGTATGATGCCCTATAAGGATATTCAGTTTCAACTCGTTGAGGCACCCTCTATAATACCTGAAGGAGGTGGCTGGAACACCAAGGTAGCTGGACTGGTAAAGAACAGCGATGGTGTAGTACTGGTTTTAGATGCAACAAAGGACATAAAATCACAACTAAATGATATAGTAAGCTTCCTAGAAAGCCATGGAATCACTTTAGAGAGACCGCGCGGCTATGTAAATATTGAGAAGAGCCATTCTGGAGGAATCAGGATAGTGAACTATGGAAAATTGATGTGCACAGAAGATGATGTAATTAAGCTCTTGAACAGCTATAGAATATACAATGCTGTTGTAAAGATATATGGGGAAGTGGATTTAGATTACGTTGAAAAAGCTCTCTTTGAGAGAACAATGTATAAACCTGCTATGGTTTTAATAAACAAAATAGATCTTGTCAATGGTAGTATTCGAAAAGAGGTGCTGCCAATAAAACTTGATGTGCCACTGCTACTTGTTTCAGCTGTGAAGGGCTTTAATAAGATGCTTCTAGGTGATGCTCTCTTCAATATGTTAAATATTATGAGAATTTATACAAAACCCCCTGGAGGAGAACCATCTTCTAAACCTCTAATACTGAAAAAAGGTTCTACTGTTCTAGATGTTGCAAAAGCTATTCATAAGGATTTTATAAAGAGATTTGCATATGCAAGGGTTTGGGGAAGCTCAGTAAAGTATCCAGGACAAAGAGTGGGCTTGGATCACATTCTCAGCGATGGGGATATTATTGAGATAATACTTAAGAAGTGAACTCCTCTTTACCATTCATCCCTAAATGCTCATCCTCATCAATTTATTTCTATTTACTGCATCTAAGACTCTCTCCTCGCTCACCCCTTCACCAGTAACACTGCTACCTCTAGAACTGGTTCAATGGATAATGGGGCTAGTAGAGTAAGGCCCCTTGCGAGTTGTTCCATCAATTTATTGAGGCGCCACACCTAATCAACGCAGAGCTGAAGTAAATACAAATGAGATCCCGATCATCGGCTTCAAAACAGCCCTTTGTAATAGAGCATAATAGCTTAAATATTTAGTTAAATTATTTTTAAATGCTTTAGGTGTATTTTATGAATATAAAGAAGCTGATTTTAGTAACAGCAAAACACCTGCCTCAACATAAATACTTTGAAAACTTGGCAAAGCAATTATCTAAAGAGCTGAACACCCCGCTGGATATAGTTGAAGAAGATTACGTATTTGTAAATACTTATGGAGAAAAAGATGAGTTTGGAATGGCTTGGTTACCACAGTTATTCGCACAAATAGATGATGAGATAAAGCCTATTTTGACGCGCTTGCCAATAAACGAAAAAACATTAGATGTAGATATAGAGAAAGCTCGTGAAATAGCTTTGAAGATATTAGGAGTGAAAGTATAACCTTCAATTTGTTGTTTTACTCTTCTTCGATGCTCTCTTCTTCCTTTTCTAATGTTGTAATACTTCTAGCAAGCTCTTCTACTTTTTCCATGCAATAGTCATCTATGTATGGAGCGACAACAAAAACCTTTGAATCAAATATGCTGTCATCTATCCATTCATTTTCAAAACTAATTAAGTATACAGGTATTTCAAAAGCTGCATAATCCCCCTTTCTTCTGAGATTGTATTGTGAATAAAGCTCATACTGCTCCTTACTAATAGGCAGCTTTACATTTATCTCCTGTTTATGCCTCATTATAATCAGGTCAGATTTCTGTGGATCCCAAAGCTCCAAAGCCTTTATAACGACGTCTTTAAGCACTTTGTTAAAATCACCATCAACAAGCGTCTTTTCCTTTATTTCACCTAGCTCAGCCCTCATAACAGCTAATTTCACGCAGTACCACACTCAAAGGCTTTCTACGCTAAAGTGTTTTTCAAAACACACTTTAAAAATTATCTTCAGCTTTAAGGTAAGATCAATGAAATGGCAATAAATACCACGCCTAGCATGAATAATACAAGACCTAGGTACTTCACATTCATCCTCCAAAATACCTTTAATAACTTTATAAAGCCTATAGCTACATAGTATATCACAACAATTGTTACTAAAGCTATGCCTACCCATGCAAGTATTTTCGTAGCACCACTACTATTGCCCAATATCGCTGAAAAATGATTTAAAACTTCAACTAATGCTTCTACACCCATATTAATACTCCCAAAAGTTTTTGTAACTAGTTCCATATAATAAAAATAGTGTGGCTTTTTGCACAGTCATGATATGATGATGGTTAAAAGCGCTGAAAAATATGATGAAGGCCCATAACTGATAAAAGCTTTTAATATTTATAGCTATGAGCCTCAGTTTTATTATGAATGGGGGAGAAGGTTCTTAAAAGCTTTCTTGCATAACTTTTCTTGGTTATGGACGCACTGATTTTGAGCTATGAGCTATAATTAGCATATTCATATTCCTGAGTCAGACAAGGTAAACTATAGTTTAAGCTATTTTGGAGCCTCCGACAATGTCTTCCCATGAAATATTTAGCGCTGTGAAGAGCTGTTCTAGTGAGGTTCTCATAGCCTCTATATATTTTTGAATGTCTATTTCCGTTATTTTAGCTAGTTGCACTGGTTTTACACCATCTTTTGTCTTCACCTTAACATAGGCCACAACATCGCCTGCCGTTATTTGCATACCATATTTCTGAAGCATTAGAGCTGCTTTGACGTGTTGTGGTGTGCTTTTTTTGTACTCTGATAAGGACTTTGAAAGAGTTGTTTGAAATGCAACCTCATCTAATGTGAGAAGCTTGTTCTTTAATAAGAGATAGTATTTTTCAAGTTCATCCCTTATCCTGTTTATAACCTTGAAAGCATCTTCAGGTTCTTCTATTGTTGAAAGTTCTCTAAGTATATATGTAAAGAGCTTTTTTATGAATTCAGGAGTATTCCTTTTCTTACCAACCATTCCCTTAACATCTATTTCACCGCTTTGTAAAACACCGACATAGTTTTTCTTCAAAGCTGGAAATGCCACAAATTTATATGTTTTATCAACCTCTAGTTCAAGGCCAAATGATTCTTCAACCCACTTTCTCAACTCATTCATTTTTTTCTCATCAGGATTCCACACAAATAGCGAATCAGTATCACCATATAGAACATGCAAACCTAGTTCCAAAGCTTTATCTCTTGTAGCTGATATTACCCTTCTTCCAAGGGCTGTAACGCTTTCTGCTACTGAGGGGGCATAAAATGAAAAGCTCTCTGCACCAAACACTCCATAAGCGGCATTGATAAATACTTTCATAGCTCTTTGTACAACGTCATACCAGCTTCTCGTAATCTCATCAAGGTTCTTGTCCTTTGCCTTCTTTTTGTATATTCTAACCCTGAAATCCCTGAGCAGCCCAACAATAGTTGAGGTTATGCCAGGTCTCTCAATGCATACTTGGTGTATTATCCTGCCTTGTTCATCTACAACGTTCTCTACACTACTGCATTTATTTGGTTCTGGATCTATAGTCTCATAACTAAGGTTCCATCTCTTCATTATTGATGGATATAGAGAGGCGAAATCTAGAACAGCAACGTTGAAAAATATACCTTGTGGAGGCTCCATAACTATAGCCCCAGCATATTTCTTCCCCTTTATTATAGCCTCGGTTACCTTCTTACTCTTTAAGCTGAGTATATCATCTCTTCTAGGTATGAGATACCCTCTTCTCCTATGCTCCCAGTAAAATAAGTTCTTTATCCATACAGAGACCGTGGAACGTGTCAGATCCTCAAGACCAAGCTTACTAACACGCATTAACAACAACATGAGTTTCCACACCAGTTCATTTGAGAATAGCGTGAGCTCCAATGTTATTTGCGCATCTCTTAGATTATATTTAATAAGATCCCCCAAACTTGTTTTGCTTAAATCTGTATCGAGCTGCACTTTTCCAATGCCAAGCAATGCTTGGGCAACTGCATCTAGGTTTGTCTCTTTGTACTTAGATTCAAAGGCATAGGTTTGTATAGCCTTATTGCTAAAGAACTTATATAGATCAATATGTAGTGAATTCCTAAACTTTACTTCATACTCTACCTTGTTACCCTTAATAACTTTCCTAACTTCTATACATAGCAAATCTCCATCAATACCCAAATTCAAGGACCTAGCAAAGAGGTATCTGAAGTCAAAATTATCACCATTAAACGAAATAACTATAGGATACTGCTGAATTATATGCAGGAAGTCTAGTAACATACCTCTTTCATTATCGTATATCTCGATCTCAGCATCCATCGAGATTTCTTGACCTACCTTCAAACCATCTCTATATAGCGCAAAAACCTTCTTAAAACCATCATTTGACGCGATAGCTATGGATATAACTGGGTGCTCAGCGCTCTCTGGCGATGGGATTCTTCCTTCGAAGGGTGTGTAAACCTCAATATCAACAGCTATTCTTTTTGGAGAGAACCACTTGACCTCGAACAGCTTAGCAAAATGCAGAGCTATTTCTATGAATTCCTTGGACTTCAGATCCAGATTCTTAGTAACATCTTCTAATAGCCTCTTCTCATCTACTCCAGCTTCCTCTATAAAGTTAAGACCAGATATTGTATAGGGTATGCCAGGTATAAGTTTATTATCATAAATATAGTTAATGTGATACCTTATGTCAGCCTCCCACGCCTTAGCAACTCTACTTCTCAAATACCTCACAGCAAGAGGATCTTTTGTAACAATTTTTGTAAAGGTTCTTGAAGTACTATGGAGAGTATCAAACTTCTCAACAAGTTCAACATGGTCAAATGAGGGGTACCCTATTATTTTCTTTATCACAGCATCGCTTTGTTCGCTGAACTTATCGATAGATATGTCAGTTAAGAAGTAAGGTTTATGCCCTGTTTTATCATATAGAAAGAGAAGCCCATTAGTTTTCTGGTCATAGAATATCAACACCGCCTTTTTTACATTTCCATCATAATCAACTTGTAAGAGATATGCTGTGTTAACAGTATCTACAATATTTTTCTTTACGAGAAAAGGTTTTGTCACCGGCTCAAGGCTCAAATTACTTGGGACACTAACTTTAACTGTAGATGAGCTTAGCACTCTATGCTCAGATATCACCTCTGCGCTGGCTTCAGAAGGAGTTTGTTCAAGCACGTACTTCGTTTCCTCATTCTGTTGGGAAGCTGTTATGCCTTCGTCTTTCTCTTTATTAGATTGAACTAAAGCCTCAGAAGATTTTAGGGTATTTGCTGTTTTAAGTGAGGCATTTCCACGATTAATGAATTCCAATAATGTTCTATTCTTGCTGCTTTTTTTCATTATATTACCCTTTGCCAGTCGATCACCACAGTATTCAACATCATCTTAAGATCTCAAAAAGCAGTACAACTCTGCTTAGATACTACTCAAAATAAATTTATAAATATAGCTAGCCTAAAGAAAACCATCTAACAACTAATCCTTGGTTATAGCAATTAAAGAACTGCCTTGGTTTTTATGGTTATTTATAACAATTATTTGTTTTGTTGTGATAGATCCTGGCTAGGCTATTACAGAAAATCTACAGATGTTTCTTTTAAGAACTGCTTGTATGATTTCGATGAATTTGTGAGGAGGTCTTCATGAAGTCGTTCTCAACAGAGAGTTATAGCGAAGCAGTAATTTCTCGCTTGTGACTTCATCTCCATGGAAATACCCCTGTTGATTTCTCATACTCTATTCTCTTTTTATCATATTCTTCGCGTGTCATTACTGGTCTTGCAGGAATGCCTACAACAACTGTATAGGGTTCAACGCTTTTTGTTACGACAGATCCTGCTGCTATTACAGCGCCTTTCCCTATTTTAATACCTGCAATTATCGTGCTGTTTGCACCTATCACAACATCGTCTTCAATTATAGTCTCTATAATTCTTTTACTTGATGGATATCTATCATTGGTAAACACTACTCTTGGCGCTATGAACACCCTAGAACCTATCGATACCTTTGGCGGTATGTAGACAGCTGATTGTATTACTGTATCGTCTCCTATGGTTATGTAGCCATCTAATATGGTATAGGAGCCTATTTTGCACCTTTTACCTATATATACATTCTCTCTAATGAGTACATTATGACCTGTTTCACAGCCATCTCCTATTGACGTATCTTCGTATATCACTGTTCCGCGTCTAATGATGCAGTTATCTCCAATCATGCTTCCACTACTGAGTTCATCTAGCATCTGATAGAACTCCTCGCCTTTTTCTCTAGACTTTGCGCCCTCTAGTTTCTCAATTATTTTTACAATTTTACCTTTCATGAGATAACCTATTGTAACGTCATCATCTATATAGACCCTTGTACCTATTTTCGAAGATCCATATATACTGACGTTAGCACCAATAAATGTACCTTCACCTAATACTACCTTAGAGCCTATATATCGCCATGGTACATACACATTAGATCACCTGATTATGTTGTTTAACTAGCTTCTAATTACCTTAGATGTTATATAGATAATCTTACACAACTATAGTGAGTTGTGTTTATAAACCAGCCATAAAATTAACTTAAGTAACTTCAGAAAAATGGGTGTATATAGAACATGACAATGAATGTGAAAAAGTATGTATATCAGTTTGAAGAGGCTGATGAAAAGAATAAGAAGCTGTTTGGAGGAAAGGGGGTAAGCTTAATACAGATGTCAAAGCTTGGGTTGCCAGTTCCACCAGGATTTATAATAACTACAGACACTTGCGTAGATTTCTACGCCCCTAGAAAAGATGAGATAGATGCGCTTGAGGTTGAGCTTTCAAAGAATCCTCCACCAGAGATAAGAGACAAGCTAATTGAGAAGGTGTGGAGTATAATAGACTCATTACAACTACCTCAAGGGCTTTGGGAACAAGTAGTAGAACATGTAAGAATATTGGAGAAGAAGACTGGCAAGAGGTTTGGTGATCCAGAAAATCCGCTGCTAGTCTCTGTACGTAGTGGTGCTCCAATTTCAATGCCTGGCATGATGGATACTGTATTGAACCTTGGTCTAAATGACAAAGTTGTTGTGGGACTTGCAAAGCTTTCTGGTAACGAATGGTTTGCTTATGATGCCTACAGAAGATTTATAAACATGTTTGGCAAGATTGTGCTTGGCATTGATGACAAGTACTTCAATGCCGTTTTTGATGAACTTAATGAGAAGTTTAAGAAGGAAGCTGAAGAGAAGTTTGCTGAGGAGCTCAAGATTATTAGAAAAGAGATACCTATCTACGTGCCTAGACTGGATGCACAACCATCTCGTGACCTTGCACCAAGGCTTTGGCAAAGATCTGTAGAGTATCTAAAAGATCTTGTTGAAAAGTACAAAGAGGTTGTAAGAAAGTACTGGGGTGAGTTTCCACAAGACCCCTGGAAGCAGTTAGAGCTTGCAATTAAGGCTGTTTTCAGGTCTTGGATGAACCCGAGAGCTATATTCTATAGAATTATGAATAAGATAAGCCCTGAAGTAGCTCACTGTACAGCTGTCAACGTAGTTACAATGGTCTTTGGCAACATGGGCTGGGACAGTGGAACAGGAGTGGTGTTCAGCAGAGATGTCGCAACTGGCGAAGATATATTATACGGCGAGTTTCTGCCAAATGCTCAAGGAGAAGATGTTGTAGCAGGTATTAGAACTCCTTACCCAGTAGCTGAGCTCAAGAAAATCTCACCTGACCTTTACGATCAGCTCTATAAAGCTTCCAAGCTCTTAGAAAAAGAGAATAAGGATGTGCAGGATATAGAGTTCACGGTAGAAAGAGGTAAACTTTACTTCTTGCAATGCAGAGACGCTAAAATGACACCATTGGCTAGAGTTAAGACAGCTGTTGACATGGCTAAAGAAGGTATTCTATCAAAGGAAGAAGCAATACTGAAGGTTTCACCAGAACATGTTATACAGTTGCTATATCCAAGAATAGATCCTAAAGCTAAGGCAACGCCTATCGCTAAGGGGCTACCTGCATCACCGGGAGCTGTTAGTGGGCAGGTGGTGTTTCATCCAGATGATGCGGTGAGATGGGCTAAGGAGGGTAAGAAAGTCATATTGGTGAGAATCGAAACAAAGCCTGATGATGTTCACGGTTTCTATGCAGCTGTAGGCATACTCACAAGTAGAGGTGGTATGACAAGTCATGCAGCTGTTGTTGCGAGAGCTATTGGTAAAACTGCTGTAGTAGGGGCTGAAGCTATAGAGGTGCATGAAGAGGAGAAGTACTTTAAAGTAGGCAATCTCATTGTTAGAGAGGGTGATTGGGTCACAATTGATGGCAGCTCTGGTAATGTCTATCTAGGTGTTGTACCAACGGTAGAAGCGGGTCTCATACCAGAACTTGCAGAGTTACTAAAGTGGGCTGATAACATAAGAAAACTTGGTGTAAGAGCAAATGCTGATGTTCCTACAGATGCTGAAATAGCTTTAAAGTTTGGTGCAGAGGGTATAGGGCTGCTAAGAATAGAGAGAATGTTCAGAAAGCCTGAAAGATTAGAGCTGTTGCGCAACGTTATTTTGGCTGAAAACACCGAAGAGAGAGTTAAGCACCTCAAGTCACTAGCAGAAATGATTAAAGAGGACTTTAAAGAGATATTCAAGATTATGAACAACAAACCTGTGATTGTGAGACTCATTGATCCACCACTACACGAATTCCTGCCGAAACCTGAAGAAATTCTGAGAGAAATATATGAGATGAAGATGAAAGGTGTTGGTGAAAATGCTATTAAGGAGAAGGAGTGGCTATATAAGAGAGTGTCAATGTTGCAGGAAGCTAACCCAATGCTTGGACATAGAGGTGTGAGAGTCGGTGTAACATATCCTGAGTTCTACTACTATCTATCGACAGCAATACTTGAAGCAACAGCAGAACTTAAGAAAGAAGGTTTTAACCCAATTATCGAAATAATGATTCCACAGGTATCAGATGTAAATGAAATTAGATACGTAAAGCAAAAAGCTATACTACCAGCTTTAGAGGATGTAAAGAAGAGGTATGGTATAGAGCTAGACATTAAAATAGGTACAATGGTTGAGACTGTGAGGGCATGCTTAACTATGGATGAAATCGCAAAAGAAATAGACTTCATAAGTTTCGGAACAAATGATTTGACTCAAGCAGCCTTCAGCTTTAGTAGAGATGATGCTGAAAACAAATTCCTACCACTTTACTTGCAAGAAAAACTCCTACCAGCTAACCCATTTGAGACCCTTGATACTAAAGGTGTTGGCAAGCTAATTGAAACTGCAGTAAAAATGGCTAGAAACAGCAATCCAAAGATAGAAATAGGGATTTGTGGAGAGCATGGCGGTGACCCAGCTTCAATAATGTTCTTACACAAAGTGGGTCTTGATTATGTTAGTGCATCACCATTTAGAGTACCTGTGGCAAGACTTGCTGCAGCTCAAGCAGCTTTGAAGCAGAAGTAAGTTAACTTCACAATCATTTTGAATTAAAGTAATATTAGTAAGCTTTTTTACTTTGTTTTCAGTATTAGGCTTCTGTATACTTCGTAATATGTTATTATGGGTTTTATACTATGCCAGAAAATGAAGTAATGCTGAGAGTTGAATCTGCTAAGCAGCGCGATGTTGGTAAAAAGATTGCTAGAATCCCTAGAAAGACATTCAAAGAGCTTGAAATTGAGGTTGGAGACTATATAGAAATTAGAAGTAATAAGGGTGTTAGTGTTGCACAAGCTTGGCCTGCATATCCTGAGGATGAAGGTTATGAAATTATAAGAATAGATGGATTCATGAGAGAGGTTCTCGGTGTTAGTGTTGGCGATGTTGTAAGCGTGAGAAAAGCCTATGCTGTTCCAGCTCAGAGAGTTATTCTTGCGGCTGAAGAGGTGGAACTCTTTGGAGCTGATTATGATCCGAGGTACAAGGAGTATTATGCTAAGAACTTGAGTCAATACTTGAAGAGGGAATTGCTTCAGAAACCTCTTGTTAGAGGAGATATAGTTGTTCTCTCATACTTTGGTTATTTCGGCAATCCTATTAGATTAAGAGTTATTTCTACCACACCTACTCAAATAGTTTATGTAACTGAGACTACAGATATTGTTGTGAGACTAGAGCCCGTTAGAGGTGCTCCAGCTGGTGTTCCAAGGGTTACTTGGGAGGATATAGGTGATTTGGAGGAGGTTAAGGAGAAAATTAGAGAGATTGTAGAGTTGCCATTAAAGCATCCAGAGTTGTTTGATAGACTTGGTATAGAGCCTCCAAAGGGAATCCTGCTCTATGGCCCTCCTGGTGTTGGAAAAACGTTGCTAGCAAAAGCCCTTGCTAATGAAACTGGAGCATACTTTATAGCAATAAATGGCCCTGAAGTAATGTCTAAATACTATGGTGAATCTGAGCAAAAACTTAGGCAAATTTTTGAGGAGGCCAAGAAAAATGCTCCTGCAATAATATTTATTGATGAGATAGATGCAATAGCACCAAAGAGAGAGGAAGTGGTTGGCGAAGTTGAGAAAAGGGTTGTTGCACAACTCTTAGCTTTGATGGATGGTTTAGAGGAGAGGGGCAAGGTTGTTGTTATAGGGGCTACAAACAGGCCTGATGCTCTTGATCCTGCCTTGAGGAGGCCGGGAAGATTTGACAGAGAAATAGAAGTGCCACCACCAGATAAGAGAGCAAGGAGAGAAATTCTATCCGTTCACACACGTAATGTACCTTTAGCTGAAGATGTGGATCTGGATAAACTGGCTGAGATGACCTATGGCTATACTGGTGCGGATCTTGCAGCACTGGTAAAGGAGGCAGCAATGAATGCACTTAGAAGATTCTTGAAAGAACATGCAATAGACCTTGACAAGCCTATACCCTCAGAACTTTTGCAAAAATTGAAAGTAACTATGGCTGATTTTTACAGGGCTATGAAAAATGTTGCCCCCTCATTAATGAGAGAAGTTCTTATAGAGGTGCCAGAGGTTCGTTGGGATGATATAGGAGGTTTAGACCTTGTTAAACAACAGTTAAGGGAAGCTGTTGAGTGGCCAATAAAGTATCCTCAAATATTTGAGCAAATGGGCATCAGACCCCCAAAGGGAATCCTGCTCTATGGTCCTCCTGGTTGTGGAAAAACATTATTAGCGAAAGCTGCTGCAACAGAGAGCGGCGCCAACTTCATAGCTGTTAAGGGCCCTGAAGTACTTAGCAAGTGGGTTGGAGAGTCAGAGAAGGCTATTAGAGAAATATTCAAGAGGGCGAGGAAGGCCGCTCCTGCAATAATATTCTTTGATGAGATAGATGCAATAGCACCGGTAAGGGGTCATGATGTTTCTGGTGTTACAGACAGAATAGTAAATCAAATGCTGACAGAAATGGATGGTATAGAGGCTCTTAGAGGAGTTGTTGTTATAGGGGCTACAAACAGGCCCGATCTACTGGATTCTGCATTGCTTAGACCAGGAAGATTTGATAGAATGATTTATGTTCCCCCACCTGATACTAAGGCTAGGTACGAGATCCTGAAGATCCATACAAGAAAAATACCTTTAGCAGAGGATGTAAATATGGTTGAGCTAGCTAAAATGACTGAAGGATATAGTGGGGCTGACCTAGAAGCTCTTGTAAGAGAAGCTGTAATGTTAGCACTAAGAGAAGATATAAGACCTAGACCCATAGAATCCAAGTATTTTATTAAGGCCATGGAATATGTGAAACCTAGCTTAACTAGAGAAAGGCTTGAATCTTATGAGAGAGTCCAAGAGGAACTTGCTAAGAAAATGCTTTATATGTAATCACTAATTTTTGCATTGGCTATAGTAACTTATTTACATTCACATGACTTATTTCATGAAATACTAAAAACATTTGTTGTACTACCTATTAAATGAGGTTTTTAATCATGTTGAAGAAAGAAGAGCTTTCAGTACTGCTCAAATCCAAAGAGTATCACCAGTTTAAGAGAAGTTTTTTGAGAGAACTGCATAAAGCAATAGATGGGAGATACAGGCTTCTTCTTATATTGGCAGGAGATGATAATAAGAAACAATCTGTTATACTTTCAGACATACTCATAAATTTTTTGAAAAGGTTTTTGCAAGTAAAGAGTTTTGCTAGAGTGCTTTACGTATACCACGATGAGTTTAGTGATGCAAAGACTAGGGTGAAAATTGTAAAAAACATTATGAGAAAGTATATCAAAAAGAAGAAAATTAATGCTGAAGTAGAGTTTGGTATATATGAGACTTCCGATAGATACCTTGGTACAACATATCAAGGGCTTATCATGGATTTGGTTAACAGCTTGCGACCTTTAGATGTGGGAAGGCTTGGGGGCATAGTTGAGGGTGGGGGCATAGTTATTTTATTAACACCAAAATGGTCTGAGTGGCACAATAGAAAAAACCTCTTTCAAATGACATTGGCTGTGCCACAGCATCCTGAGCCAAGGAATGTATTTGTAAGATGGTTTAAAGAGGTTACAATGAGCTGTGACGGCATCTTTATATATGATGTGGATAGAGATGAGATTATAAAGATAGCTTCAATAATGCGTCAAACCATTGAAAGGAGAAGCATTAGCTTTCCAAGTGCAGTTAATTTTCCGATTGAACTATATCATCTTGCCTTAACACAAGATCAAGTAGAGGCAATAAGACTAATTGAATCACTTATAGAGCTACCTCAAAAACCATATAAGAGGACTGCAGTAATATTAATAGCTGATAGAGGGAGGGGTAAGTCATGTGCAATTGGAATTGCTTTAGCAGGTCTCATAAAAAGCCTTTTGGAATTCAAAAATAAGCTGAGGATAGCTATTACAGCTCCTTCATTAAACAATGTTCAGTCACTGATGCAATTAGCTATAAAGGCTCTCAACGCTCTACAACTAAAGTATAAAGAGTTGAAAAAAGGTGATATGATTTATGAGATTAAGGGTGATAGATTTAGTATAGAGTATTGGGAGCCTGCTGTAGTCCCTAAGCTAGATGTTGACATAGCAGTAGTGGATGAAGCAGCTGGAATACCTGTTCCACTATTGTACAAGATCTTATTGAGGTTTAGAAGAACGATATTTGCCACAACAATACATGGCTATGAAGGGGCTGGAAGGGGCTTCTCTGTAAGATTCCTAAAGAGAATAAAAGAGGATAAAGAAACAAATTTGATAATATATGAAATGGAGGAGCCTATAAGGTACTCTAGTGGTGATCCTGTTGAGAGATGGCAATTTAGGGTATTGCTACTTGATGCAGAGCCAGAGGAGCTGAGCGAAGAGGACTTGAAGTTCATTGAGGCAAAAGAGTTCAGGTATCTTAGAGTAGAACCGGAAGAGATTTACAAGCTAGAGAATGAGAAAGTATTGAGGGCATTATTCGGCATATATGTTCTTGCACACTACAGGAATGAGCCTGACGACCTTGCAATGATGGCTGATGCCCCACATCACAGCATAAGGGCTTTAGCACTGAAGAACGGTAAAATTGTGGCAGCAGCACAACTAGCTGAAGAAGGGCCTATTCCACCTGAATACCTACAGTCTTTACTTAGAGGGGGTAAGATAGCTGGTAACATAATACCTGACAGATTGCTAAAGCATGGTAGACTTAACGAAATAGGGTTTGGTAGAGGATGGAGAATAGTTAGAATAGCTGTGCATCCAAGTGTTCAGGGAAAGGGGATAGGTTCTTATCTTCTACAAGAGCTGATAAAAGAGGCCATTGAAAGAGGTTATGATTGGATTGGAAGTGGCTTTGGAGCCACAGAAGAGCTGCTGAGATTTTGGGTAAAAAATGGCTTTACACCACTACACATCTCACCTGATAGAAATCCTGTTAGCGCTGAATACACGGTTTTAGTTTTAAAGCCATTGAACGATACATGGAACAGGATTGTCAACATACTATATAGAGAGTTCCTAACAAAACTTTTAGAGAGTCTACATGATACCTACAGAGATTTGGAGGTGGATGTAGCATGGCAGCTTCTGAAAGCTTACAACATTCAAAGCGGTGTCTGTGCAAAACCAATACTTACACCAATACAACTAGATAGGTTACTGACTTACATCGAAGGGCATATGACATATGAATCATGTTGTGATGCAATAGCAATCATGGTTAAGAATTATTGGAGAGATAATAACAGCAGATGCAAAATTCTGACCCCAATTGAGGAGAAGCTTACAATAACTAAGGTTTTACAAGGCTTATCCTGGGAAATGTGTAGCTCTATTTTTGGCAAGAGAAAGAATGTGCTGATAGATGAGATGAGGGAAATCATAGCTAAACTACTGAAGAATTACTTCAGCATTGACAAGAATGATATTGATACTCTCATAGGACATGTATCCATGGAATCCTATAAACATCATAATAGTGGAAGATAGAGAGTGAATAGGGTGGATATGAGAGTGGTTACGTTGTCCTGGCTAAATCTTGTTACTGAAATAATTAGAAGAAGTGAGGATATATACATGTATTGCCCTACATGTTCAAGTGCTACCCAATGTACAGAGTCTTTAGAAACTGCAACACCCATTGAGATAAGGGTCTTGAACAGCTGTTGTGCATGCCTAATTCAGTTACTCATAGAAAATTTTGCTGAAATACCCACACTTTTTATTCAGAGCACCAGTAATGAAGAAGAGGCTATATATATATTAAGTGATGTTCTTCTGGATGTCTCAGAAAGTAGCGCCATTATCATACCTAAAGAGAAGATTAGAGAGTATTTAGAAAGCCTTAAAGAGTTCGAAGAGGAGAAAGTTGAAAGAATAAAACAGTTCATAGAAAACATCCTGACCATAAATATGTCTGACTAAACTTATCCAACTATTTTCTTCGTTAAAACTACACTTGCTTCAAAACAGCATCAACATGAGTATTCCACAGCTTCACAATACTATAAAAGCCCATTGCTACAGGCCCTGGGTTTACGACAAGAGTGCCGCCTATTTTATCTATACACCTAGATTCATGTACATGACCAGAAAATACTGCAAGAGGTTTATAATATTCGATTACTTTTCTAATGGTTTTTGAGCCAATATGCTCACCATTATATGCCTTATCACACATCGTATTATATGGTGGGACATGAGTCACAATCACAGTTCTGTTACTGTTATTTGAATGCATTTTTATAATCTTGATAAGTTTTTCTTCAATTATTTCTTCAGCATATTCAAGCGGTGTATTAAATGGTGTTATGGTGGAGCCTCCAAAGCCTAGGAAGTAGTAGCCTTGATGCTCTACAATCTTTTCATGTAAATTTATAAACATTTTTTCCTGCGCTTCAAACTCTATATAATGCTTTAAAACATCAATATTTCCTGGCACGCCCATAACCTTCTTAATGCTATGCTTTTTTGCTATATCTGTCAAAAGTCTAAGTAAATGTGATGTTTCATAAGGGCGTCTATAATGAGCTATATCACCACAATAAATGAGTAAGTCTATTTTCTTCTCCTTGTCCAGTATACTCACTATGTAATCTAGCTTTCCATGTGCATCGCTTATTATGAGAATGTCAATCAAATAACTCACCATTACTATTACGTAGCATTGCATTTCTTAGCATATCTAAACCATGTTCATTTTCAGCTTTATATAAAGCTTTTCTAAGAGCTTCTAATGGACGTGGTTCTAATCCCATGAATTCCGCAGCTGTTACTATACGCACTTCTTGATGCGGCTGCAACTCCTTAACTAAATTCACATAATTTAAATCCCTGAATATATGGTGATCTAATACCACTACCTGCAAAGAACCACTGTTTCTTGCTATAAGCGTATTTAGGAACTTCATAGACTTCTTCAAATCTTCTTCAGAGAATGAATACCCCATTAGATATGTTGGGGGTCCATCTACTATAGCTATATTTGAGTTGCAGAAATTTCTAAGTTTTGAATGTTCTTCTGAAGACCCTCCTTCTATATCTGATGTAAATAGAACTGTAAGATCTTCGTCTATGCAGATACTTATAACGTAGCCCAGCTTATTGTCTTTTCCATGGGGTAAAGGTGTGCTGAACGTTATAGTTGTGGAGCCTATTTTAAGGCTTTTACCATCAGCAACAATAATGTCTTTGGCAAGCTTTTTTATAGTATTGTAGTATCTATGTGCACGCATTTTTTGTGAAAAATTTATGTGGTGCTCAGGGTCTTTGATTAGAAAAGTCTTTTCCTTGAAAATAGATGGATCTATAAATCTCCCTGGATCATGGTGATCATAGTGGTAGTGAGTTATTATAACATACTCAGAATCCCTGGCAAGATCCTCTATATCGTTGAATACTTTCAAAAGCTGCTTAGCTTCTAGTATGTGTGGAGGAAGACCATATCTTCTTGGTGCTAATGCAGCTGAAGGATCTATAAATATGGTTGCATCTCTCGATTGTATAAATGTTGCCTGAGATCTTACACCTAAGCTTTCGAAACCTACTAGAATCACTTCCATATTTATGCACTTTGCTCTGCTATAAACATTGTTAGTGCATTTGCTATTTCTTTTCCATGACAAGATATGGCGGTTTGAACATGTATCACCCTACCTCCCTTACCAATAACACAAGATCTTAACTCTAGATCCCCCAGGGTATCAGGTTGTGAAATGAAGTTTATCGTATGTGAAATTGCAACCAGATACTCATCACTAAATATTTGCATGCGTGCAATACTCTCTGCAGCAATAATTGACAATAGTGCTAATACAGAGCCATGTATATTGCCATACTGATCAAGAAGATCATGTGAAAAGTCGTAAACAAGCTCAATACAGTTATTCGTCTTATCCTCCCTAAACTCTTTAACCTTCAAACTATCTTTAAATGCCGCTGGAATACTTTCGGTCAGTGTCTGGCTTTCTGTCATCAAGCTTCACCCTATTAGAACATTGTGAAATCATTTAATATATTTATCTAATGCATGAATTTGCTTAGTGCTAGGCATCGAAAAAAATGTCTTGAGCTCTACAAATTTCATATTCTTCTCTTTCAAGATATAGGCAAACGCCTCCTCTGTTATTGAGGGGGCAACGAGAATCCCAATAACATTGAATCCCTTCTCTTTATAGAAGTCTACATATCTTTTTAGCTGCATTACAGCTGAGATACTTGCTTTCTCATTTTTAGCCTCAACCACTATCAATGTTCCATCCTCTTTCTTAAGCAAGACATCCACTTTGCCATATGGGGTTGCAATATCAGTGCCAATCACCATGGCACCTCTTTCTAGCATATCTGCATTCATAACTATTGCCTTGACTATATCAGCTTCTCTACCTATTACAACGAGTTGTGTTGTAGCTAATCTACATGTCCAGATAAAGTATAGCTTACTGAACTCTATTAATAACTCTTCAACAGGTTGTAATCTACGTGAATTAACGAATAGATTTCCATTTTTGCACTCATATCGCACTACTGATTTGGGTGGTTGCCAATTTAATGGCTCTACCTTATGAGATTCATGTATAAGTAAACTGCCATCAGGTTTTGCAATAAATATTCTTAGACCTTGTGGTGCATAAGATGATGCTCTGCCCACGTACTCTATACTCATATCACCTGCTATAATTATAACATGCCTATTCTTCAATTCATTTAACTTTAATACAATATCCTCACAATTGCTATTTACATCAATGTTTACACACTCTTCGAATTGCATCAGCAATACCTTTTCTGAATAAGTTCTTTTACTATTTGTGTAAGTTCAGTTAGCGATCTATTAGTTCTTATAGTCAACGATGCGGCTTCCTTATGCCCACCATATATTGCACTAAGTTCTTCTCTATACTCATTTGAGAGGGCTTTGCAGAACTCTAGTGCTTTTCCATTTACTGATCTCACCGTTACTACAAACTTTTTCTCTTCTTCTCTAATTAACACTATAGACATTTTGTATTTCTTTATAAACTCTGTTGATGCTATACCGAAGAGCCCAGCATAAATTACTGATTCAGCGGCATTGAATACTGCTATACCCCAGTCACACATCTTCTCAATTCTTTCCTCAATTCTCTTTAAAAGCGTTTGCAAAAGCCATTTAGCCTTAGAATACTTTTCATTAAACACCTTAGAGTTCCAAAACTCAACACCTTTAACTATAGCCTCTACAGAACCTCTAATTAAAGACTCATTACTGGGCTCAACAGCCAATACCAGTTTTATTCTATCTGAAACATCCCTTATGAGCTCATCATTTGCATGCCCACCTTCACAAATATTAGCTACTTTAACTAAAACTTGTTCATATTCATTTAGATTTCTTATCAAGCTTGAAGCTAAGACCTCTGGTGTTGACTGTACTTGATTCCAGAAAACCTTTACCTTTGACCCTAGTTCTTTCAATGCATTGATGATGGGTGCTGAAGAGGAGTGGTGGTCTACAACAACTATGGTCAAATCTTTGATTTTTGAAAGTTTTTTCAGTAATTCGACTGTGTTTAGAGATATTGCTAAGTCTAGTAATACAACGACCTCTACACCTTCTTTCAAAGATTTTGAAACTCTATCCAAATCCTCGTGGAGTCTCCATGGGTGTGAATACTTTAGCATGATTTTGTCGGGGAAATAGTCGAGTAGAAAATGCCTTATATACAAACCTGCTGCTATAACCCCATCACAATCACTATGATACAAGACTACAGATTTTATAACCATTATAACACCTAGCATAAATATAGTTGCGCAAGGCTAGCATTCTCCTCAAACATTAGACTCAGCAAAGAAAATTTATAAGCGATTCACAGCTCAAAACCCATAGAATTCACATAAAGATATAGCCTTAGCTAGATATTAATGTGACTGAGAGCATTTAGTTTTCAGATGATGCTTAATGACTTATGTAGAGAACCTGAGTATAAATCCCATCATAAAGGCGCTTGAAGTACTCAAAAAGCAGAAATATCATGTAATAGGCTCTCACAGTGCTGTAAAGAAGTGTTACTGGGTTCATAAAGCACTTACTGAGAAAATGTTCTGCTATAAAGCTAAGTTCTATGGTATAGAATCTCATCGCTGTATACAATTCTCACCTTCTATTCTCTGGTGTTGGAACTACTGTCTTCATTGCTGGCGATATAGGTCAAAAGATCAGTGGAGTGACATATGGTTTCAGTTTCCAGAAGGTGTAGATGATCCAAGGTTCTTGGTAGAAATGGCAATAAAAGAACATAGGAGAACTGTAAGTGGCTATAAGAAGTATCCTAATGTAGACAAGAAAATGTATGAGGAGGCATTAAACCCTAGGCATGTAGCTATAAGTCTCACGGGCGAGCCAACACTATATCCACGCCTAGGTGAGCTCATTAAGGAGTTCCATAGGAAGGGCATTACAACATTTCTTGTTACAAGAGGAGTTAGACCAGAAATTTTGGCGAATCTGGATGAAGAACCTACGCAGCTATATGTATCTCTAGAGGCATATGATTTAGCTAGCTACACTAAATTCAATAATCCAATATCAAGTAATCTATGGAGAAAAACCCTAGAGACCTTAGAGATGTTGCCTAGCTTTTCCGCGCCAACAGTAGTTAGAATAACTCTTGTTAAAAGCTTCAACATGAATGAAGAGGCTGTCGAGTCATGGGCAAGAATTCTAAAAATAGCGCAACCAACTTTTATAGAGATTAAGGCTTATATGCACATAGGTCTTTCGATAACCAGGCTATCTAGAAGTGATATGCCTAGCCATGCAGAAGTGAGGAAAATTGCTGAGATCCTGGCAAAAAGACTTGGATATAGCCTTGTATCAGAAAGCGTGCCAAGCAGAGTAGTCTTATTATCAACTTTAGACAGCCCTGTTATAAGATATGGTAATCCTCCAGTCACCTGGCGTGATATTGATGCTGGTGATGAGAACTCCGGAGAGTATGGGAGTAGTGAAGCACCATAGGTTTTATACCCATTCGCTGAGGAATATAATATGTGCAGCGTAAAGCCAGATAGAGAAGCTGAGCCATTATGTTACCAGAGCTTGCCCGGATAGATAGAAATGGTGCAATACAGTTTCTTGCAAAGCTCTGCATAGATGGGCATGTTAATGGATGTTTTGCAAGAATTGTGACACATATTCATAGCGATCACACTTTGCATCTGAATAAAAGCATTACGTATTGTAAATACATAGCGGGGACTCCTACCACACTAGATTTACTAGATACGTTAGGGCATGCTATTCCAAAGAACAAACAAATTCCCTTAGGATATAGCGAAATCACTACTCTAGATGAATACAAAGTGAGATTTGAGTTTGCAGATCACATTCCAGGATCTGCACAGGTCGTTGTCGAACATGATGGGTTATCGCTAGCTTACACTAGCGATTTTAAAAACCCTGGTACAAGAACTAAAATTATTGAACAACCTCATGTACTGGTTATTGACGCTACCTATGGTAATCCAAAACATGTGAGAGAAAAAGAAGAAGTGATATGGAGTAAATTTGTAGAGCTTTTAAAGAAGCTGCTTATGCGAGGTTCAGTAGCTCTCTACGCTTATTATGGTAAAGCACAAGATATTATGCTGAAGTTGAGGGAATGGGGCATTGATGCACCATTTCTCCTCACATCATCGCAGTGGAGAGTATATAAAGTTCTTGAAAAATATGGGTATAGAGTTGAAGACACCTTTCTCTTAAGCTCTAGAGAGGCTGAAGAGATAAAGAAATCTAAGTGGTATTTGGAGGTGCGTCACACAGCAAATATTCCATCATATGACATTGATATAAATTCACATGTTATTCTAACAGGGAGGCTCTTGAAATCAATTTTGAGAATGAATACAGCTAATGTTTGGATTGTTGGGATAAGCGGCCATGCTGACTTTAATGACTTGGTGTACTACGTCGATGTCTCAAGACCTGATATCCTCATTGTGGATGGGTATAGAAGTGTGCATGCACACATATTTGCATCTTATGTGAAAGAACACCTTGGAGTTCGCTCTGTAGTACTTCCAGCTTCAATACAATAATACCGAGTTGACGGTATTTAGGCTTATTTAAATTTATAAGAGTGCTGCACAAAATATAAGTCAAAAGTCAATATTAAGTTTGGGTGTTATAATATGGAGTATGTATATGCAGTACTCCTACTCCATACAGCAAAGAAAGACGTTTCAGAGGATAGTGTAAGAAAGGTTTTAGAAGCTGCAGGAATAGCTGTAGATGATATAAGGTTAAAAGCATTAGTTGCAGCAGTCAAGGAAATAAATATTGATGAGGTGCTGAAATCCTCATTTGCCATGCCTGTTGCACCAGTAAGCACACCTATAACCACAGCTACTGCTGCTCAGCAACAGCAGGCAGCTCCAAAGGCTGAGGAGAAGAAGGAAGAAGAGAAAAAGGAGGGAGTTTCAGAAGAGCAGCTAGCTGAAGGACTTGCAGCATTATTTGGATAATTGCCGAGACACTACTTAGTGTAAAGCTAAATTTGAAATCTCTTTTTGAGTCCCTAGCTAGACATGTCTATCCATTTATAAATATTATGAGAAGTGGAAGTTTGGCATGTCAAGAGCTATTGATGAATCTATTTATGCTGTGAATATGTTCAGCGAAAGAGGGTATAAGAGAGCTCAATGTAGGTATTGTAAAGCCTATTTTTGGAGTGCCGTAGATAGGGAGAACTGTGGTGATGCACCTTGTGCAGACTATACGTTTTTTGCCATTCCTGCTAAAAGAGTGCTTAGCTATAGAGAAGTTAGAAATATGTTTCTAGAGTTCTTCAGAAAGAGAGGACATGAAGTAATAGAGCCTAGACCTGTTGTTGCTAGGTGGAGGGAGGATCTTTATCTCACCATAGCAAGCATCGTTGTTTTTCAACCTCATGTTACTTCAGGTATTGTTGAACCTCCTGCAAATCCTCTAGTAATAGCTCAGCCATGTATAAGACTTGAGGACATAGACTCTGTTGGGCTTACTCTGGGCAGGCATCTCACTAATTTCATTATGGGAGGCCACCATGCATTCAATTATCCTGATAAACATGTTTATTGGGTTAATGAAACAGTGGATTTTGCAAGAAAATTCTTTGTAGAAGAGCTTGGAATTCCAGAAGAGGAGCTCGTGTTTAAGGAATCATGGTGGGAGGGGGGAGGTAATGCAGGCCCCTCGTTTGAAGTAGCTGTGGGAGGTCTTGAATTAGCAACCCTGGTTTTCATGATGTATAGAGTTGATGGTGCAAGTTATATAGAGCTGCCACTGAAAATTGTTGATACGGGTTATGGCATAGAAAGAATTGCCTGGTTTACTCAAAAAACGCCTACAGCATTTCATGCTGTTTATGGGGATCTTGTAAGAGAATTCCACAAGCTGCTAAATGTTCCTGAACCTGAAAAGAATGTTCTATATGCATTAGTTGGAAAATCTGGTAGATACAATCTATCTGATCCAAAAGAGTTTAATACTGTTGTGGATCTTGTAGCAAAGGAGTTGAAGCTAGGTAGTGTAGAGTTAAAAGAGTTACTGAGGAAGGTGTTTGATGTTTATGCTGTGCTCGATCATACAAAAAGCATTGCCCTTATGTTAGCTGATGGTGTGGTTCCTTCAAATAGTGGTGAAGGTTATCTGGCTAGGCTTGTTATAAGGAGGACGTTGAGGAGATTGAGTAGGTTGGGTGTTGATGTAAAGTTAGGCGAGCTTATATCCAGGCAAATAAGTTTTTGGGGTGATATGTTTCCAAACATGGTAAAGCATAGAAATATAATTCTAGAAATAGTTGATTTGGAGGAGGATAAGTTTAGAGAGTTGCTTTCCAAAGTATCAACAATTGCTGTGCGATACTCTAGAAAGATCCCATCAGCAGAGGAATTAATACAACTCTATGATTCTCAAGGAATTCCACCTGATGTACTTCAGCAGGAACTTGAAAAAAGATATGGCATTAAATTCTATGTCCCGAATAACTTTTACTCTTTAGTGGCATCTCGCCATAGCAAGCCAAAGGTCTTAAAGGAGTTAGAGGAGGAGGCATCACTACCTAAGGATGTCTTAGAGTGGGCTAGTAAATTGCCTGAGACTAGAAGACTCTTTCATGAAGATCCATATATGAGGGTGTTTAAAGCTAAGGTACAAGGTGTGTATGGAAATTTTGTTGTGTTAGATGCGACAGCATTTTACCCTGAAGGCGGTGGCCAGCTTGGTGATAGAGGCTATCTTAAAGTAGATGGGGTGACTTTTAGAGTTATTGATACGAAGAAAGTTGGGAATACTGTTATACATGTTGTTGAAAATTCTATGGGGTTGAAAGAGGGTGAGGAGGTTATAGGTGAGATAGATTGGAATGTGAGGTATAGAAGGATGAGGCACCACACTGCTACACATATTCTACTTGGAGCAATTAGAAGGGTGTTGGGAGAGCATGTGTGGCAAGCTGGTGCAGAAAAAACTGAGTATAAAGCTAGGCTTGACGTAACTCACTATAAGATGCCTGTGAGAGAGGAAATAGAAAAAATAGAGGCTTTGGCAAATAATGTAGTTGATATGGGGCTCGATGTAAACATCACCTATATGCACAGAAATGAAGCTGAAAAGAGATATGGGTTTGTGCTGTATCAAGGTGGAGTGCCGATGACTCCAATAGTGCGTGTTGTGGAAATACCGCAGTGGGATGCTGAAGCATGCTTTGGCACGCATGTGAGGAATACTAGAGAGGTTGGTGTGTTGAAGATTGTTAAGGTAGATAAAATCGCTGATGGTGTTATAAGATTCGAATTTGCTGCAGGAACAGCTACAGTAGATTACATCAAGCAGATTGAGAATAGGATTGCTAGAATTGCTAATACGCTGGGCTCAAGCTTTGAAGAAGTTGATAAGAGAATTGATGGAATAGCTAAAGAGTTAGAAAGCATGAGAAACATGCTTAAGGGTTATAGAGGGTTTTACCAAGAGTTATTGCTAGAACAGGTAATAAAATATTCTGAGGATCTGGGGAGGGTAAAGCTCTATATACTAAAAGCCAGCATACAAGATGAAGAAGCACTGAGAAACATTGCTCTAAAAGCTATAAACATTGTTCCCAAACTAGTACTTGTAGTACTACAACCAAGAGAACAAAAAACATATCTAGAAATATCGTTAGGATCCGAGGCTCAGCAATACATCGATTCAAGAGACATAATAAAAGAATTCTCAAAACATGTAAAGATAAAGGCAGGCGGAAAGAAAGACCACGTAACAGGTATAATAGAGAACACTGAAAAAGATATTGAAAACATTATTAGAAACACTATTAAAGAGATAATAGAATCAAAAAGCAAACAAAAATAAAAACCCTACACAATAAAATATCTTTTGCTTAAGGCCACCACATCACGTTAACAGAATGGGCCCGTAGCTCAGCCAGGATAGAGCGCCGGCCTTCTAAGCCGGTGGCCCGGGGTTCAAATCCCCGCGGGCCCGCCACACAATAGAATGTTAAAGGGGTTCATTTTCAATTTCTTTTCAATAAATAAACTAATTTCATATTGCATGTGATGAATATCAGATATGCAATGGTGAAAGTCATTGATTCTGTTCATTGACTTGAAGTATATCACTCACGGCTTTCTGGTATGTGAAAGGAATTGACAAGTTCGCGTAGCTTCTCGAGGTACTTGGAGTAATAGTTATCTGCTTTACTTAAGAGATCTTCGTATCTGGCTTCTGAGATCTTTAGCAACTGAAAGCCTCGCTTTTTAAGGCGGGGATGAGAGGAAAAGCCTATAATTTCTCTTTGTTTAATCGATCTTGGTGATGAGCATTAAATTCTTTGAGCCAATAACGATGATAAACAGCTTATCCATAACCCCGAGTCCAATGGATAGGGGTAGTGAACCAGAGACCAGGCCTGAGATTGAATACCAGAAACAGGAAGATGTAATCCTAAACCTCCCCACATCACCAGGAGTCCTCGCACTTCAGGGCGGGGAGGGGATCAGCATCTTTAGAGACTGTTACAGGTTTGAAGTGGTTTGTAAATACTTGAAATGTTTTTAATGATTTTCAATACTGTGGGGTATGGTAAAGGGGTTTAGCTTTGGAAAATTGCAAGATCTTGATTATATCAAGCTCCTGAGATCCGTAGGGTTGTGAGTTGCTAGGCAACTGATGATGAACCGCTGTAGTGAGGGGCTTGGAGGAGGTGTGTTAAATTGCTCGCCAACTATTTACAGATACTCGTAGCTCACAAAGCTTTGTGAGTGCTTGCAGAGTTCTGCTTGGAGTACACTATAAACCGTTATTGTGTCGAGAGCAGTTATACTGTTGTTAGCTAAGTATCTTGGCAATTCTGTTGAAGATTGTTTAAAATTATTTAAAATTTGTAGCAATGTTGTATTAATATTGCAGGTATTGTGAAGGTGTCTAGTGTTTGTCTGGTCTTAGTTTAAAAATTGTGAGGGTGTTTATTGAAAGCCCTGGATATACTGTTATCGATTTAACAGAGAGTGTAAGGGGTGTAGTGGTTGAATTGAAAATGGATAGAGGTATAGTAGTTGTTTATACTAATGAAAAAGGTTGTTCTGTGACTGAAATAGAGTATGAGCCAAATCTCTTGGCTGATTTAGAGGACCTCCTTAAAAAGCTTGGCTGTATAGAAACAGCTCTATGTGATGTAGTGTTAAGCAGAAGCATTGTTATCCCAGTGATTAATGGTAACCTGTTTTTAGGTCAGTTTAAAAAAGTAGTTCTTGTTGATACATCGAAAAAATCTGGCGAGAAATCCTTGGTGATGGTTCTTGAAGGTGTTTTCAAAGGTAATTGATATCCATACCTACGGTCCTATGGAATTTCATCCAATAACAAACATTGTTAGAAAAATCGTGAAAGAGAATTGCTCAGCAGATGGCATTATATGGCTCTCTGTTGAAGGAGCTACACCCGCACTTTTAATTCTACAAAAAGGCATGGAAAAAGCATTTATAGAGTACATAACGAAAATTATACCTTTCACTACTTGGAGGCATGGCAATGCCTATGCCCATCTAACATCAACACTTATTTCAACAAACCTAGCCATACCTATTATAAATAGCGAACCAGTGCTGAATTATGGTGAAGAGATATATCTTCTGGAAACAAGACCTGTATACAATCACATAAGAAGAATATTAATAGAGTTACACTGCAACAATCGATCTCCACCCCACCCTAAAGAACGGGCTTTCAGTTGTAATATGCCTAGTTTAATCTGAATACATCATTAACGTAGACCAAACCTCTTAATTATGAGCCTTCCGCAGCTGTTTCGAGTTTCACACAGGTTTATAAGGTTTGACACTATTATACATCTTGATGAGATTCCCTGTGAGGGGTGAAGAGTCCATAGGGGCTCTCCCCAAGGGCAGCAACAACCCAAGATGTGGGGTCCCTGGGGTGGCCCTGAAAGCCCCAAGGCGGATGCAGACCCAAGGAGCGGTGCAGGGGAATAGAGATGATGCGATGAAAAACATCAAACCACATGAACTTATATGAGAGCCGAACCCCCCTAAAGCTACTCCTAGAAACATTAGCTAAACCCTTTGTCTCTGGATGGTTATCCCTATCATTTTAGGGTTCTCAGGGTCTTATCCAAGGACATTCTTCTCACCCACCTCTTCATAAATAACACTGCCACCTCCAGAGAAGGTTCAATGGGCATTGGGGCTAGCAACGCGAGCCCCTTGGAAGTTAGATACTTTTTCTCAAGGTTTAGCATAGCTATTACATCTCTCCCAGATTCAAACCCACACACCTAGGGCACTTTAAATGCCTTGGAGCATAGCCCTCATCAGCTTAGAGCTGCAGAGTAGGCACGTGGAGGACATGTTTCTTGGATTGATTTTCACTACGAGGACTTCTCTAAGCACTTATCTTCAATAACCAATAATGCTTCTGAATCCTGCTTGGTGTATTCTGTGTTTTAGTATAGAGTCCTTAATATCTCTAATCACATTCCTTGAACACTACTTTGGTAGCTTTTCTAAAATAACTATTGCATTAAGATTCTTAATTAGTAACAACGTTTGCAATTTTAACCTAATATACCTCTTCCTCTTACACCCTCTACCATGAATAACCCTCTCAACATGCTCATTGCTCTTAACATTCTGCACAACCTCTCCATCCCAGCATATCCAACAGTAATACTCTTAACGTTTGTTTCAGAGATAAACACCTTATTAAGAATCTTAACAGCCACATTATTCTCATTATCATCAACGAAGATAATGCGTTTAACGCTATCTTTATTGATATCAATGTTTTTGGCAAGGCAAAGTACAATAGTAATCTCCTATGCTCATAGTCAATTCTAATTTTTGGTTGTGTTCTCAGAGCTCATCCATTATTAATGTACTTCTGGTAGAGTTTATGAGGAGCTGGCCCTACAGACACTCCAGTCTCTGTGAGTGCAAATGAGGATAATTACGCACCCTATACACCTTCACAAGTAGTCATCTAGTCAAATACTAACCTTAACTGATTCCTGATTTCTCTGACTTCGTCAAACCCTTCTTTCTGAATTTGTTGAAACTCTTAATCCTAGTTGATGCATCTTGACATACTGTGTGAATGTAGCAACTTGGCAACTGCGAGTATTTCTTATGTAACTCACGATACTTGTCTCTCTTCAACCTAGTGAACGAATCAATATTATTTTTAAAACCATATCCCACAATCTTCAAGAGAACCTACCTATAGAGTTCTTCAAGCTCTCTAAACACCTCAAACCTCTTCTCAGTAAGCCTAATATTCAGCACAATAATAGTTCTAGACATTTCACTTGTTCTTCTCAACCTCCTCTAGAAGCTTCTTGAAGTCCTTAATCCAATCCCTAACCCTGCCCCTAGACACCCCTTAACCTAACAAACATCTCCACGTGCTCGTGAATCTTAAGTAGGTTGAATGGAGTTGCCTTCTGAATACAACATCCATTATTCCCTCTCCTTAGCCTCCCTCAGGTTAAGCTCCATTACGGTAACTAGGTCGCTGTCCAGCCTTAATCCACCACAGAAGGATTGAAACCACCTTACCCTCATGGATATTAATACTTATGCATTCATTGACCGTTAAGCTACCGAAGTACTTCCAAAGGCATTCACCATTGACTATCACATTTTCGGTGTTCACCATCGGTTAAAGCTGATGCTGAAGAATTTTTAAATTTGCAACCCATTAGGTAAGCTCTATAGGCTTTAAGAACATCGTTATATAATACATAAGGGGATTACCAGTGAACATTATAAAAAGTAATGATGAAGAGCTCAATGCCTTAGTAGACTTAAAGCCACCTAAAGTGTGGAGAACTGCCTGGATATCTAACTACTATGTTAAGTGGTTCATACTGGGGGCAGTAATAGGCGTTGTTGCAGGCATCTCCGCCCTAGCCTTCTACTTCACGTTGAAGCTCATGGAGCACCTTTTCCTAGGCCTAATCGTTGGTGTATCGGTTCCTGAACCAATTGGTGAAGGTGGTTCATTGACAAGTGGATTTAGGGTTGTTAACTACTGGCTAATACCTGTATCAACAACCCTCGGAGGCTTACTATCAGGTTTAATAGTCTATACCTGGGCCCCGGAGGCCGAAGGGCACGGCACTGATGCTGCCATAAATGCCTACCATAGGCTACAGGGTAAGATAAGGAGGAGGATCCCTTTAATAAAGTTGGTGGCGTCAGCTATAACCATAGGGTCAGGGGGTAGTGCCGGTAGGGAGGGGCCTACGGCCCAGCTCAGCGCTGGCATTGCTTCAGCCATAGCTGACCTTCTTAGGCTATCGCCTGATGACAGGAGGAGAGCGGTAGCTGTTGGTATTGGGGCTGGCGTTGGCTCAATATTCAAGGCACCGATCGGCGGTGCAATATTAGCAGCCGAAGTGCTCTACATGAGGGATATTGAGTCTGAGGTCCTCTTCCCAGCCCTGGTGGCGTCGGCCGTGGGTTACTCGATATTTGGTTCCATTGTGGGCTTCACCCCCATATTCGGCTACTACACGGGCATATTCAACCCAGCAAGGCTATCCCTCTACGTGGTGCTTGGCATCATCGATGGGCTATTCGCAGTGCTATATGTCAAGACATTCTATGCAATCCACGATTCGTTTAAGAAGTGGCGTATTAGCAACTATGCGAAGCCTGTGGTAGGCGGTTTATTAGCTGGCTTAATAGGCCTAATGGCCCCTGAGGTGCTTGGTACTAGTTACGGTTGGGTTAATCTAGCTGAGTTCGAGAAGCTAAGCCTATTCACATCGCCAGTGCTTCCACCCATTGTGCTACTGGTGGCTTTACCATTCCTGAAGGTCTTAGCCACATCATTCACAATAGGATCAGGGGGTAGTGGTGGTGTGTTTGCACCTGGGATAGTCATAGGGGCTCTAGTAGGCCTTGACATGGGGTTACTCTTTCACTACCTACTCCCATCACTAGTACCAGATGCAGCCCCCTTCGTAATCGTAAGTATGCTTGCCCTATTTGGCGCCGCGGCTAAAGCGCCATTAGCCGTCATGTTCATGGTCGTGGAGATGACTGGTAGTTATCAATTGCTACCTGCAGCAATGATTGCCGTGGCTACAGCTTACTTAGTTTCTGGAAACAATACAATCTACAGGGCCCAGGTACTCACAAGGAGGGATTCACCAGCTCACGTGGGTGAGTACAGCGTACCAGTACTCATGGAGATTAAGGTTAGTGATTGCGAACTGAATAAGGGGCCTGTGGTTAAGATTGATGAAAGCGTTAATAATGCAGTGAATGTGATGCTCCAGCACCGCTACACATCACTACCAGTCGTGAATCATGATGGCAATCTAGTTGGTGTAGTGCACTTACTAGACGTACTAGGTAAGAGGGGGGCCATAGGCATGTACGTTAAGGCTGTGGGTAGCTACGTGCAACCTGACTCAACGCTTTACGATGCCTGGGAAGTAATGAGCCGCGAAGGCACCACATGGGTGCCCGTAGTGAAGAGCGGGAAACTCATTGGGGTATTGACTATGGAATCCATGAGGAGGGCATATGACTTAAGGATTAGCTCAGCTAAATCAACATCAAATAAGCCTTAACCAACGTCTACTTGGTTAACAACACCTTTAAGCAAATTTAAGAAGCGCTTCAGTGATTGATTAGATATTGTTCCACGAAGCATGAAGGGAGGTTAAAAAGAGGTCACCCTCTCCCACTTGTTAAGCTCATCCCAAAACACTACATATCCTCAAAGAGGTCAAGCATCACAGTATGCAGTTTGCTAAGTAGTGCATCGTTTAGTAATATAAACCCATCCCTGGTTACGTAATCATAAGTCTTCACAGGACCCTCAACCCTATCCTCAACTACGGCATTTGATTCTAGGCTTCGACCAGTCGTAACAATGCCGCAGAACAATACATCAATGGAGCAAAGAGCTGCATCTATTCTTGCTATTGCTATAGTTGCTAGTGTAGCTCTGATAACTCACTACCTGATAAGGTTAATGCAAAGGTTAATGCGTTAAGCAGTATTTGGATAAAACAAAAACTCTTTATTATCTCACTTTCTCTCACGTAAGGCTTTGCTATTGCTTTAAATCTTGTATAGCTTAGCGGCGTTTTCATTTAGTACTGTTTTGGCTATGTCAATCGCTGTGTCTCTATCGATGTAGTCTAGGTGTACCATCTCTGCTAATACATATGCAAGCTCTTTCTTGGCAAGAGCAGCTTTTCCGTAAACCCATTCAACTACGTATGCATCGCTAAAGAATCCTCCTATCTTGCTGTAGGGTAGCATTTGTAGTCGTAGCTTGAGGTAGCTCCTAATTATTTCTGGGTACATTGAGTACCACCAGTAGCTGTTTAGAAACACGTTTTGGTAGTTCTTAGCCACAACAGTGAATTGGTGGGAGAATAGTGGATCAGCAATCATTATATCAAACTTTACGTCAGGGTACATAGCAAAGATGCTTACCAAGTTGGGTACTTGTTGAGGGTTATACACAGTTATTGCGTAATCTGGTGAAGCCATTGGCACTAGACGCTTAACGCCTAACATGAACTGAGCAACTTTGCCATAGTGACTGCATGGCTATAACAATTTATGTAACACAAATGATGCTACTGCAATACCTAGAGAGGTCGCTAGATTCATATAGTCAAGACCTGGGCTGTTTCCGTAAATAGGGCGAGCTAGAGTTGTTTAAGTCCTTTTAGGGCTATGAGATATGCTGATGCCGTGTGCCTGCCTAGTCTATATTTTCTCATCGCATCGTCGTGCTCTCGGGAACTTATCTTTATAAACCCCTAGACCCTTATAAAATTGTTGGTGACCCCAGGTTTCCGAGAACCGCTCCAGAAGGGCGGTGAGGGGGCCTGGGGAGACCGTGAGGAGCCCGAGGGTGGCACTAAACAACCTTAAAACACCATAAACAACCGCTCTCGGGTGAACGGCTAAAGAGCTCAGGCCATGTACGAAGAACTTTTAACTAAAGCCGATGAACACTACCCCAAATCTTGAGAAGTTACATGAACTTGTCTATTCCTCTAACATGCAGAAGACTAACAGCTGATATACTTCAGGTCAATGAGCAGTTTCAATGAACATCACCATTGCATGTCTGATATTCATCACATGCAATGGTCAGGGCAATTCATTGAGAAGGGGGTGAATGGAGGCATGTAGCAATTTTCAATTGTTTATGCGGCGGCCGGGATTTGAACCCGGGATCTCCGGCTCGGCAGGCCGGCGTCCTAGACCAGGCTAGACGACCGCCGCATGCAACTGTTTTCTAGTTCTTGTGCACGGGTTATAAAGTTTTACTTTTAGAGCCAATCCTTTGTGACAACTGTTTTTGGTGGCACATCTTTATATACGGTAACTCCTGGGTATATTACTGAGTAGGACCCTATTTTTACACCTGGCATTATTGACACGTTTACTCCTGTCTTTACGTGACTCCCTATCACTGCTCCAAATTTTCTTCTTCCGCTATCTATTTTTTTACCCTCTACATAGATTTTTACATTAGCTTCATCAAATCTCAAATTGGCTAAGAGTGTGCCTGCCCCTAGATTCACGTTTTCTGCTATTATACTATCGCCTATGTATGTAAGGTGCTCTGCATGTGTATTTTCCATTACTATGCTTTCCTTAGCTTCTACCGAGAAACCTATACGTGCCTTATTCATTATAGTTGTATAAGGTCTTATGTAAGCATTTGGCCCTATCACTGCTTCACGACCTATGTAAACAGGCCCCTCTACGTATGAACACCCTTTTACCATGGCTCCATAATCTACATACACCATGCCCTTAATAGTTGTATGTACATCTACATCGCCTAACACTACTCTCTGCCTCAGCTTTTCTAAAGCCATTTTATTCGCTTTCAACAAATCCCATGGATAGCCTATGTCTTGCCAATGCTCAGAGCCTATCACCACATACTTAAATTCCTCACCTCGACTGCTAGCCATTTCAACGATATCTGTCAATTCATACTCTCCCCTTACAGAAGGTCTAACCTCATTGAGAATATTGAGAGTGCTAGCCCTAATCGCATATATACCAGCATTTGCAAGACCTCCACCCCCTTCAGAAGGTTTTTCAACTATCTTTAAAACACTATTACCAGAAACCACAAGCTTTCCATACTTAGTAACATCAGGAACTTCAACAGCTGTAAGAACATTGAGACCCTTCACAACAGCAGGTTTCAGCGCTTTTGCAACAACCTCAGAATCTATATAAAGATCTCCATAAACCACAATGGCGTAATCCAAGACCTTTTCAATAGCCACCTTAACCGCATGGGCCGTGCCTAACTCTTTTTCTTGAGCGACAAAATGAATGTTAAGTAAAAGCTCATCCCCAAGCCTTTTAACAACATCCTCAACAGCTTCCCTCATATACGACACAACAACATACACATCATTCACATTTAATAAGCTCAGCATCTTTAAGGGATAGTAAATAACAGGCTTACCTGCAACAGGCATTAACACCTTTGGTCTTGACTCTGTTAACGGCTTCAATCTCTTACCCACTCCTGCAGCCAAAACAATGCCTATCAACTTTTACACCGGAACAGGATATAGATGAAACGAAGGATTTAAAAATGGTTAGCAGTCAAAACTCTTGTTTTCGAATATCTATAGAGGAGGCTTACTCCAAAATCAGTTGAAAAGCTTTTATTAAAGTGATGTTCCATGAGGGGCCTCTAGAACGCCAGGCTTTGGAATTATAACTGCTTTCTTTACTCCCTCAGGTGTTGGCACTGCTAGAAGCTTTGATTTTGCAAATTCTACCTTTCTTAGCGGATATATTTTCTTAGCTTCATTGAATAGCGTCTGGTTGTAATCTCCAAACACCATTCCAACTACAAACTCTCCTAAGGTCTTCTCTGAAGCAATCTTTGTTGCGAGATCCATTAATATCTTTCTAATTGAATGCCTTTGGCTGGTGTTGCAGCGGTATGTAGCCCACGCCATTATTGTAACCCTAAATATGTAGCCATCCTTTGTTGTCACATTGAATATTGCTGTTATCTTGCTACTTTTCCTCCTAGTTAAACTCCTTAAATAGTCCCTTGCAAGCTCATGACCCTTAAAAATGGTGTAAGCATTTTCCCCTTCAACCTTCCATATCTGGAAATGAAGATTTATATGAACTTGTGTAACATCTCCTGTAAGGTCATATAGTGTTGCTGTAACCTTCCTGCCAAGCAACTTCCATGGCTCATCAACAGGCGTTGTTGCTATTGCTACTGATCCAAAGTATTCTGGTGTAACCACGCTATACCATTTCTTAAGTCTCCACCTCTCTCTTCCTGTAAGCCTAAACTTCTGCGCTGATGACAACTATACCAACACCAATTACCTAGAGTATTCATAGCACTGTTAAGTGCAGAAACTTAAAAGCTTTTGAAGACATTACTTCAATGGGTTTATATACGATGGTTGCTAAAGTTGTTAAAATTGCGTTAAATGGTGATTCAGATGATTAAAAGGGCTTTAACCATAGCTGGTAGCGATTCTAGTGGTGGTGCGGGTATACAAACAGACTTAAAGACATTCGCAGCTCTAGGAGTGCATGGAATGAGCATAATAACCTCTATTACAGCACAGAATACCTATGAGATTAGGGCTGTATTCGACCTTCCACTAAATATAATTGAAGCTCAGTTTAGAGCTGTTGTAGAGGATATAGGTGTAGATGCATCTAAAACCGGGATGCTAAGTAACAGCGAGATAGTTAGGCTCATCGCAAATTTGATTAAAAGTTATGGTTTTCCAGTAGTTGTAGACCCAGTTATGGTAGCTAAGAGTGGTGCTTCACTTCTTAGGGAAGAGGCTGTAGATGCATTATTAAAGTATTTGATACCGATAGCAACGGTAGTAACACCAAATAAATTTGAAGCTGAAAGACTCACAGGTATTAGCATAAATAGTCTAGATGATGCAAAGAAAGCTGCTAGATACATTGTTGAAGAGCTTGGTGCTCAAGCAACTATTTTGAAAGGAGGTCATATTGAGGGTGATGAGGTTACGGATATTCTCTACTACAATAATAAGTTCAAGGAGTTCAAAGCTAAGAGAATCCGCACTAAGAACACTCATGGCACAGGATGCTCCTTTTCTGCTGCTATAGCAGCTGAGCTGGCTAAGGGAAAGCCAATTGATGAAGCTGTTAAAACAGCAAAAGAGTTCATAACCATAGCGATAGAGTACAGCCTTCAGCTTGGAAAAGGCTATGGCCCTGTAAATCCAGTTGCGTGGTTAGCCATACCAGCTGAAAAATACTTCGTACTTAGCAATTTAAAAAAAGCTGTGGAACAACTTGAAGAAAATGGGTATTTGATTGCCCCACTAATGCCTGAAGTTGGCATGAACATAGCTATGGCTCTTCCAAAACCCTATGCTAAAAGCATAGATAGTGTTGCTGGCGTAATGGGCAGGATAGTCAGGGTAGGCGATAAAGTAAAAGCTGTAGGCTCTATAGAATTTGGAGCCTCGAGTCATATGGCGAGAGCTGTGCTGAAAGCTATGGAGTTTGATGAGAGGGTTAGAGCAGCAGCTAACATAAGGTTTGATGAAAGACTCATTGAAATTGCTAGAACTCTAGGCTATTCAGTGTCCTTCTATGAAAGGTCTCAAGAACATGTAGATATAAAGAGTGTTGAGGGTGCTTCAATACCATGGGGAGTTGAACAAGCTGTGACTAGGATTGGATACGTACCAGATATAATCTATCACAAGGGTGACTGGGGAAAGGAGCCAATGATAAACGTATTTGGGCTTACTGCAACAGATGTTGTTGAAAAGATTCTGAGGCTGGCAAAAACATATAAGGAAAGAAAGCCATAGTACCTTGGTGCCCTAGACTTGGGTGATAGAAATGCTTGAAATTTATAGAGAGGAGTGGATCGGCGATTTTGTAATATTAGAATATAAACCTATAGAGTTGCAAAGACCTAGCTATGCCATAATTTCTTTACCAGACACGGGTCTTGTGGGGGTTATTAGTGCTTGGCACATAATAAAAACGCTACAATTATCTGAAGTCGGTGGTGTTGATTCGTATGTATATCTACCACCCATCGTTGTAGTGAGCAATAAGATTATGAGAACGCCGATAAGGGTGTTCTCTGGCAGCAACATTCTTGTAATATATAGCGAATTTATGCCTGCACAACAAGGCTTATTACACCTTTCAAAAATTCTTGCAAATTATTTAGAGAGGAAAGGCATTGACTATGTACTTCTGCCTTCAGGAGTACCAATACAGAACAGATTTGAAGTTGAAAACCTAAAGACATATTACCTAACTACAACATCTAAAGCCTTAGAATTGCTTAAGGACACGGATATACTGCCCTTTGAAAACGGTCTTCTTGCAGGTACTTATGCCCTTCTCTTAAAGGAGTTTAGTAGAGCAAAGCTTAACACCATCCTATTGCTTACAGAATCCTTCTTAGAATTCCCCGATCCAGAAGCATCAGCAAAAAACATTAACATAATCTCTAAAATCATAGGAAGATCCATAGATGTTAAGGAACTTCTTGAACAAGCTGAGGCTATCAGGCTGAAGGCTAGAGATGCTATGAAGAACACCTTAAGAGGATTAGCTCAAATGAGAAAAGATGTAGAATACGCTGTTCCTCTATATACCTAGGTGTTGAGAAAATGGATGAAGATTTTGAAAGACTATTCAAAAGAATTAAGGAAATTGAAAGAAATCTTAGAGAATATATAGAAGATGAGTTTAGAAGAGCTATTGGGAAATTCAGAGAGGATATGATGCACATAGAAGGAATGCTTGCGCCTATGTGGCATTATGAAGGTTACTTAAGACCCTTATACAGTATCGTGGATAAGGGTTCTTATTATGAGATTTACATAGACTTGCCTAAGGCTGATGAGCAGAGTATTGATATAAGGTTTAGAGGCAATATGATGTATGTAAGAGCCAGGCTGAAAGAAGAAATTGGATTTAGCGGGCTTAGCGGTAGAGGTGGTGAAACAAAGTTTCATGAATATAGGGAAGTTGTAGAGCTACCATTCAATATAGATCCGCAGAAGGTTAGAGTTGTAGCAAAACGTGGATTTGTAAAGGTATTGATTTACAAGTGAGCTCCTCGTCTTTTTAATGTAGGGATGGGTAAAAGCTTAAAATGTTTTCCAAAGCTTGTAGAGTCCCAGGAGATGAGTTGTTGTCCTTGGGCATGTGGATGCGAAGAGTACAACAACGAAAAACAGAAACAGTATGGGGATCTCCATCCTAAATGCCTCACATATTAAAGGTGTAAACATGAATAGATGTGAGGAGCTAGTGAACTCCCTAAAGGGGGTTTGCCCCCTAGAGTGGGGAGGAGATTAGAAATAGCCTCAGCGGGTTTATGCATTGAAAGCCATTCTAGCTGTTCATGGCGGAGCCGGTAAGTGGGCAGTTGACGAAAAAACTTATAGAGATGTTAAAAAGGTTTTGGAAGAGGCGTTAGTTGAAGGGTTTAGAGTTTATCGAACTGGTTCTAGCCTAGACATGATTACAATAGCCATAGAGGTTTTAGAGAACTCAGGCATATTCAATGCTGGTATAGGTAGTACTGTGGATGTTTCTGGCTCTATATCAATGGACGCTGGCCTCATGTATCGAAATAGAGCTGGGGCAGTGGTCTATGCTAAGTACCCTAAAAATCCTGTGAAGTTGGCTAGAATTGTGTTGGAAAAGACTGACCATATAATTATTGCTGGTGATGCTGCCGATAACCTGGCTAGGAAAATGGGTTTAGAGCCGCATCCAGGCCCTTTACCAAGAACTTTAGAGCTTTATAGGAATTTTATGGAAAAGCTTAGAAGAGGTGAAAAAATAGAGAGCACTTTTAAAAAGAGCTTGGAGATGTGGTTAAATATAGGAGATACCGTTGGAGCAGTAGCAATAGATAAGGATAGTGTTTTAGCAGCTGGTGCAAGTACAGGTGGTGTATTTTTAAAAATGCCTGGTAGAGTTGGAGACTCCCCTATTCCAGGAGCTGGATTCTATGCAAATGAATGTGGAGCTGCTGTTGCCACAGGTATTGGTGAATACATACTACTTACTCACGCAACTCTGAAAATTGTTGAAGAATTGTGTAACAATACTCTACCAGGAAAAGCTATTGAAAAAATCCTTAATGTTATAACCAGCCGTTTTGGATCTAATACTGCAGGTTTCATAGCATTGGATAAATTAGGTAGGGTTGCAGGTCTATATAACACTCGTGCAATGCCATGGGGTTACATAAGTGAGGATGGCGCTGTAAAGATTCTTGGAATATAGTCTAACAATTGAGGTATAGGCAAATTAAATAAAGTTAGTCACAGATGAGTGTGTAGTATATATACTCAGTAACATAGAACAGTATTATAGCAAAGCTAAGGGATTATCAAGTTGAGTGGAGGCAATAATCTTAACATAGTTTTTTACATCGATGAATGGATCGATGACGATGATTTTTCATTATTTCTGCAGTTTGCCAGATATCTAGGTAAAGAGCGCAATAAAACAAAATTTGCCATAGATGTGAACAAGCTCTCTCAAGCCCTTAAGGAAAAAAAGATTACGCCTTCTGACATCCTAGACCTCCTGATAGGATATGATGCAGTATTCGAGAGCGGCTCTATAGATGATGTTAAGAAGCTTATGGAAAATCACATGCCCACGGTTACTATTGAGAAAAATATTAATGATCTGTACCTCAAACCCAATTTCTATTTAGGTGAGTTAATAAAGGATCTGAGAGAAAAACACATATTGATATACGATAGGAATAGGAAAGCGTTCAGAATAGCCAAACCTATGTACTTATTTCATGTTATAGATGTTCTGAAGAAGAGAGGGATAGAAGTAGTTGATATGAGTGGCATTAAAAGAGAAGAGCCTCTCCCAATAAAGCCTCTGTTTAAGGGGATATTAAGAGACTACCAGCAAGAAGCTTTTGAGGCATGGAAAAAGAATAATTATAAGGGCATTATAGCTCTTCCTACAGGAACAGGAAAGACCGTCATAGCCATTGCTGCACTAGCTGAGTTAGGTGTGAGAACTCTTATCGTAACCTTTACTAAAGAGCAAATGTTTCAATGGGCTGAAAAAATAGTTGAATTCACAGATATTCCTAAAAGCTTGATAGGGTTTTTCTATGCTAATGAAAAAAGGCTTGCACCAATAACAATCACAACCTACTACTCAGCCTTTAGGTATGTAGATGTATTAGCACCGCATTTCTCTCTATTAATTATTGATGAGGTTCATCATTTGCCAGCCGACAAGTTCAAGTTTATTGCAGAAAATAGCTATGCTGATCTGAGAATGGGGCTTTCAGCTACTGTTGTAAGAGAGGATGGAAGGCATGTCGAATTATTCCCATTGATGGGGGGTATAGTATATGCAAAGACTTTGCAAGAGCTCGCTGAAAGAGGATATATAGCGCCATTTGATGTCATTACAAGGAGAGTGTCATTAACGCCAGAGGAGAGGACTAGGTATAGAGAACTCTTAGAGAAGTTCAAAAAACTTGCACATGGAAGAGAGTTTAAGCAACTTGTTGAAGATGCTAAGAAGGGGGATATAATAGCCATGGAGGCGCTTAAAATAAGAAGTGAGTTGAGAGAGTTAATAGCAAACTCAGAGAGGAAGATTGAAGAGATAAAGAAGATTGTTAATGAAGAGCTTGCAAAAGGTAGTAAAATACTTATTTTTACGCAATATGTGGAACAAGCAAAGAGGATAGCGGAGGCACTAAATACATACTGTATAGTGGGTGAGCTTGATGAGAACACTAGGAAAATGAGATTAGAGTCATTTAAGTCCGGCGTTGTTAGAGTGCTTGTCTTAACAACAGTTGGTGATGAAGGTTTAGATATTCCTGACGCTAATGTGGGGATAATAGCTACGGGGACTGGCTCAAAAAGACAATTTATTCAAAGACTTGGTAGAATACTTAGACCTGTTCCTGGGAAAGAAGCAAGGCTCTATGAAGTCATTGTTAAAGGAACTTATGAAGAGGCTGAATCTAAAAGAAGGAAAGAGGCTTTGAAAGCTCTCTTCGAACAGCTCGTCTCATTTTCAGATTCAGGTGTTTAGAATTGATGTGTCGCTCTGGTACTCCTATTGGTAGAGTAGGTGAAGAGTCTTATCCTCATAGTGTGCAAATTATATCAAAGTATCCAATACCACTTGGAACTTACATAGCTATTCCATTTGAAGCTTATGAGATCTCCGCCAATGAGAGAAAACAATACTGTGCTATTGGTGTTATTAGTTTGACTGCCTATAGAAAACTCATCCCGACGTCGCCTACATTCATAGCTTCATCAACACAGCTAGGCATTGATGATGAAAATCTTAGATATTCGCCTTCACGTGCAAGAATATTCGCTAATATTGTTGGTGATAGGATTGAAACCCCTTCAGTGCCCCCCAACCCTGATGCTGAAGTATATTTAGCGCCCTCAGAAATACTTGCAAGAATGTTTACCATTACTTCAGCTGGCTCTATTAGGATAGGGCATGTGATTGGAAGATCTGACGTTGAGGTTAAGGTGAATGTGAATGTCCTTACAAAACACCTATTCATAACAGGAACTACAGGGTCAGGCAAAAGCAATGCTGTGGCTATACTTGCTGAAAGAATTGCTGGAATAGGGGGTACAGCTATAATATTTGATGTACATGGAGAGTACATTAATATGACTACTTCCTCGCCTGACATTAATATACATGTAATAGACTTCAAATTTAATCCACTAAAAATACCACCAAAGGTACTAGCAAAGATGATTATACCTGAAGCAGGGGCTACAAGACAGAGAGCACTCACATCTAATGCATTGCAAATAGCTAATACGATCTTAAGCAAGTTTATTGAAAAATATGGTGTTAGCGAGGACTTGATGAAAGCTATTATGGGGAAAAGTGAAGAGGTAAAGAGAATTTTAAATCCTCACAGCATTAGTGTGGAAGACTTAGTAAAAAATATTACTGTGGATGAAGATCTAAATGAGAACATTATTGAAATTTATAAAAACATCATTATCCTGCTATTCAGAAAATTCTACGCCCGCGATGATTCTGCAGCAAAGGCCCAGGCAAAAGTTGAGGAGTTTTTTGATAACATACCATTAAACTTTGCATCGTCTAGCCTCACAGATTTATTAAGACCGTCATCAATATTTGTGGTAAACGCCTCTGATCTTTCTGATGAACAAAAAGATTACTGTTTAAAGATAATATTGGATGAAATGCTGAATTATACTAGGCACAGACTAGCTATGGGTAGACCCCATCCTGTTATCATATTTATTGAAGAGTCTCACCGATTCTTATCTGCCACTAGATCCACTGTTTCTAAAAGCTCTATTGAAAGAGTTGCTAGGGAAGGTAGGAAATTTGGAGTTTCATTGGCTATAGTATCGCAAAGACCCCGCAATCTTGATCCAAATACTGTGAGTCAGGTCCAGAACTTCATTTTTATGAAGCTTGTACAGGAGGAGGATCAACGATTTGTCATGAATGTTTCAGACATGCTTACAGAAGATGTTGCATTATCTCTATCTGCCTTAAACACAGGTGAGGCAATAATAATTGGTGAATGGGTTGGAAGGTTTCCGATATATGCAAAAATAGATAGACATACAGGTAAAAAACTTGGAGCATCCCTTGACATAGCGTCTATATGGCTCTCTACAAAGAGTAATCAAAATGCTATTAAAAGCCTTGCCGCTTCTAGTAATGAAGTGTACAAAGAACTTTCAAACATTATGTAATAACTGATTTATATAGTCTCGAAACACATAATAAGTATACTGTGTACAACAATTTTGCTATAGGGTACAAGGATAATGTTAGCAATACATGTTAGTGATACTCACTTAGGTGCAATGCCCTTTGGACTCTTTTCCAGAGCCAAAGACATATACTCATCTTTTGCTGAAACCATAGAGATAGCTCTTAAAGAAAGAGCGAGTTTTTACATACATTCCGGAGACTTCTTCGATTTACCAAGCCCTCCACCTGAGGCATATCTAGTTGCATATAGAAATCTTAGAAAATTGAAGGAAAAGAACATAAAGGTTATCGTAACTTCAGGGCAGCATGACATACCTAAGAGAGTTGCTATGTCACCTTTACAAATGCTTCTAGACCTAGGTGTAATAGATGTATTGAGCGTGAATGAGATTATCCAGAGAGAGTTTGAAATAGAGAACAGATACGTGAATTTTATTTGTGTACCTTACCCTGCTAGAACCTCTATACCCACTCTTAGCAGACCTTTGAAGGAATATCATAGGAACATACTTATAGCACACCTCCTTTTAAAAGAGCTTGGAATACCTAGCGAGCAAGCAGACATTTCTTTATCTCAAATACCAAATTGGTTAAACTACATAGCATTAGGAGATTATCACATAAAGACAGAGCTTAGGCATGGTGCAGCATATGCAGTTTACCCTGGTGCGACAGAGATTCTGAAGATGAATGAATGCTGCGATAAATATGTAGTACTCATTGATTTGAGCACTGATTTTCCAAAACCTCAGTACGTAAAGCTCTCTAATGTAAGACCGTGGATTATAGTGAGTTACAGGGATATGCAGAGTCTTAGTAATATGCTTTCAAATAGGTTAAGTGAGGTTAAGAAAATGAATTTGAAGCAACCTATAGTTGTTGTAAACGTTTTGAACTCTTCTATTGAGCCTTTAGAAAAATATTTAACATTGTTGAGAGGTCGTGGTGAAATAGAGTATTTTAGACTAGTATATTCGGATAGAAGTGCTACTGAAAACGATGATCTACTTAAGACTAGAACAGTAATTGAAGAATTAGAGTACATAAATGTACCAAAGCTCATAGAGCAAATAGTCGGTGATACCCAGTTAGCACATTTCTTAACGAACCTGGTTAAGGAACCTTCTAAGGCAATAGCCAAAAGCATTGTAGACTATCTTAGGGAAAAACCTGAGGTAGCTAAACAGATAGAGGGTATTGCGAAGCTGAATATACTCACTAACTATATGAAGTCTGAACATAGTCGTAATGAGAGCTAGGTTAGGTTTAGCACCTTGAGTGAGACAATACTCCTCAGAAGGATTAGGCTTAAAAATATACTTTCACATGAGAATACTGAAATACATTTACCAATAGGCTTAATAGCTTTTGTAGGTCCGAATGGCGCGGGAAAGAGTTCAATAATAGATGCCGTTGTATATGCTCTTTTTGTAACACCTTCTGCTACAAAGGGGTATAGAGGTGAAGGAAAGCGCGGGCTCATAAGATCTGGGGCTTCTGAGGGAGTTATAGAAGTTGAGATAAGCATAGGAGGTAAAACATATTTGGTGCAGAGATATGCCAGCGTAAACAGACCTGATGCAGCATTCATCTACGAGATTACATCTGATGGCAACAAGAAGGTTATAGCAACGGGGGTGCAAAATGTTGTCAGCATCATTGAAAAACTTCTCTCAATACCATCTACAGAAGCTGTAAGATTCTCTATAATTTCAAGACAAAACGAGCTTACAAGATTTATTGTAGAGACTGAGGCGAAGAGAAAGGAAATTGTATTAAAGCTTCTTGGCTTAGACGAGCTTGAGAAAGCAAAAGAGTTGTTTACTAGAGAGGTGCTGAAAGATATTGAGAAGGCTAAGGACAACTATGAAGATAAAAAGAGACTGTTATTTGAATCATATAAAAAGCTAGAGAGCATTAAGAGCAATATAAACCTGCTTAATGAAAAAGCAAGAAAGCTAGAAGAAGCATTTTCACAACTAAATAGAGAAGTCGAAACATTTGAAAAAGCAAAGGATGCTTTGATGAGGTTTGAGAAAATTAAAAAAGCTAGGGATTTGATGATCGAGATCTCAAGGTATCACAGCCTAGAGAGTGTATGCAAGAAAATTGCAAGCATAGAGTTGGGTAAGATAATTTCCCAACTTGAAATATATAAGAACAGTAAGAGGGAGCTTGATGGCATTATAAAACAGCTAAATGAGTATAAGTCAAGGCTTGATAATTTAAGGCAACAGGCTTCAGGCATTCTTCAAGTAACAATTGAAGAGAATGATGCAGAGAAGCTGATTAGTATTATTGAAGACAGGCTTAGCGAGCTAAAGGAGCTATTACAGCTAAAGAAGGCAGAAATGGATCTCAGTGAAAAATCTCTACAAGCAATAAAAACATCCTCTATTTGTCCAGTATGTAGAAGGCCTTTAGATGAGGAGTTGAAGAAGATTTTGCTAAGTGATGCACATGATAGAATTGAGAGTAGCAAGAGGCTTATAAAAGAGTATATAGCAACTGAATCTAAGTTGCAAGAGCTGTTAAACTCCATGAAGAGCCTTCATGAAACAATAATTAGATATGGTATGAAATATGATTTGCTGAATCAGCAGATGAAAAAAGCATTAGAGGAGTACAATAATAGTAAGCAAATCATAGGCAAAATAATTGATGAAGTAAAGGACAGTAATGAGTTGCAAGAATGTATAGAACTTAATGACTTTAGCTCTGTAAAAACGTTGCAATGCTTGCAGAGAAAATGCATTGAATATCTAAATATGTTAAGCGATAGAGCAGCTCAACTACAAAAGATTTTATCTGAACTTGGGATAGAAAGCGAGGTTGTGATAAAGGAATTCAATGCATTACAACACACATTATCTAATCTTGGCATAGATACTGAGAAAGCAAGTTTCGAAGAACTTGAAAAGAGGTATAGAGAAAGTATAAAAAGGTTTCAAATGGTTAGAGACGAGCTAAATAGAATTAAAGGCAAGTTGGAGGAGCTTGAGAAGAGCAGAACCGATTTAGAAAAGCAAGTTAGCGAACTTGAGACAGAAGTTAAGAGTTTAGAGAAAGATGCAATGATATTTAATGCTTTAGATGTACTAGCAAACAATATCTTAGGTAAAGATGGGCTTATAGCAAAAGTTTTAACAAAAGAAGCTAGGAGGCTGATGGAGATGTATACTAACAACATCTTAAACGAATTTGGAATGGATTTTAGAATAAGTATAGATAATGAATTCAATATTGAGGTTCAAGGTCCATTAGGCAGAATAGATTTGAGGGGGTTGAGCGGAGGTGAAAGTATAGCTTTGGCAATAGCTCTTCGATTAGCATTAGCATATACTGTCTTCGGTAGGCTACCAGGCTTTTTAATGCTAGACGAACCGACACAATTTTTGGATGAGGAAAGGAGGAAGATACTATTTGATGTTATAAAGAAACTTTCACAAAGAATCCCCCAAGTCATTGTAGTTACACATGACAGAGATGTTATAGAGATAGCTGATCACATATTTTATGTAAATAAAGAGGGTGGGAGATCCTTTGTAAGAGAAAAAAGCATTATACAAAAAGAAATTCTAGAAATTTAATTAATTCAATTGATACTACTCTACAACAGGCCCTATAATCTCTTTCCCCACAACCTTGTTTATTCTCTCAACTTCGCTATCCACCATTTTCTGAATCTCTTCGATATCACGATCAGTTAAATGATTGAATCTGCCCTGCAACCTTATATAATGCTTAACATGCTTTCTCTTTGGCACTGGTACTGTCACCTTAAACTCGCCATAATCAAGCTCCCAGTTTATCCACATAGCTGTTTCTGTTGCAAGTCTAGCAATTTTTATACCCAGCCTTGGATCAAACCTCCAACCTGTTGTGCAAGGCTGAAGTACATGTATAAATGATGGTCCTTCAACTTCTAGGCCCCTTCTAAACTTATTCATCATGTCTAGGAAGTGAGCTGGGTTAGCTGTAGCTACGTAAGGAATTCTATGAGCTGCTACAATCTCTGCAACAGGCTTCTTGAACTGGATCTTTCCTCTTAACACCTTTCCTACTGGTGTAGTAGTAGTCCATGCATACTGCGGGGTTGCACCACTTCTCTGAATACCTGTATTCATATAGGCTTCATTATCATACATAACATACATCAGTTTATGTCCTCTCTCCAGCATTCCGCTAAGTGCTTGAAAACCTATATCTGCTGTTCCACCATCGCCTGCTAAAGCTATGACATTCACACGTTTATTTGGGTCTATGAGCCCTTTAGCTTTCAATACCTTCAGAGCTGCTTCAATTCCACTTGCAACAGCAGCAGTATTTTCGAAAGCTACATGTATGTAAGGCACTCTCCATGAGGTGTAAGGAAATGTAGTTGTTGAAACCTCTACGCATCCAGTGGCATTAACTATTACTGTATTGGGTCCTGCCACCTTCAGCAAGAGCCTTACAATGGTGCCTGCTGTACAACCTGCGCAAAGCCCATGGCCTGGAGCAAAGAGCTCCTCCTTTGGTATATCAAATACTGTTTTGTAATGTAATTTAGGGGATGAGCTCACTGCCTAACACCCCAATAAATTGATTTTTCAGTAAGTGACACACCTTTCTTAAGAAGGCCAGTACTATTCTCAACCATAGCCATTACATCTTCTTCTGTTACTGCTCTCTGACCAACCGAGGCTATGTAGCTGTGTAAAGCTGTATCCAAGCTCTTTTTAGATATTGTTGCTAGCACTTCCATAGCTATGGGGCCCTCCAAAGCAGCTCCAAAACTTATAGCCCTATCTATTACTATTACTGCCTTTAGATTCTTCAATATCCTTATAAGTTCTTCTGTAGGCCATGGTCTAAAGACCCTTAACTTTATAGCACCAACATCTAAACCCCGTTTTTTCATGATATCAACAGCCTCGGTGACTGTGCCATACAAACCTCCATATGTTAAAATCGCAATGTCACTGCCATCCATGTTGTAAGTCTCTATAAAGCTGTAGTTCCTTTCAAATCTTTTGCCAAATTCTTCAAATACTTGTTTAAGAATGTTTAGGGAATTCTCAATTGCTACTACTTGTTGGTATTTGAATTCATAATACCAATCAGGATTTCCAACAGCGCCTACTGTAATGGGTTTATCGGGATCTAATATATTCCACAAAGGCTTTCTTTTTGGCACAAATTCTAGTATTGTAGACCTGTCTTTGGCTACGTATACCGGTTCGTAAGTGTGGCTCATTAGGAAGCCGTCATATGCCACCATAACAGGTAACAACACATCTGGATTTTCAGCTACTTTATATGCTTGAATAATGCTGTCATAGACTTCTTGAGCTGAAGAAGCTATTATTGTAATCCATGAAGAGTCCCTTGTAGCCATTACATCGCTATAATCACCCCATATGCTTATAGGTGCTGAGAGAGCTCGCGAAGCTATACTCATAACAATGGGTAATCTCAAACCAGATGCTATGTACAGAAGCTCGTGCATAAGCTCAAGACCTTGCGCTGATGTAGCTGTAAAAACTCTTGCACCTGCTGAGGCTGCACCTATGCATGCACTTAATGCTGAGTGCTCACTTTCAACATGAATCATTTCAGCCTGTAGCTCGCCATTTGCTATAAACTCTGCTATTTTTTCAACAACAGTAGTCTGTGGTGTTATCGGGTAAGCTGCAACAACATCTACATCAGCATCTTTGGCTGCATAGGCAGCAGCGTAATTCGAACTTAGAGGTATTCTTACCCACTCACCCATCTTTACTTCACCTCTTCAACAAAATCTATTGCTTTAACAGGACACTCTTCAACACAAATCCCACAACCCTTACAATAATCATAGTCTACTTCAAAGGTTATCTTCCACTCTCTTCCCGAGGACGTCTTGTAGGGCCTGTCAATAATTTTTATTGCAGGTTCTGGGCAGTAAACCCAGCACAAATAACACCTAACGCATTTGTCCTGATTTATAATTGGCTTAAATACTCTCCAATCACCCGTCGGCCTATTCACACTATTGCCTGGCTGTGTAATAGCTCCTCCAACTGGCACCTCTCTCCAACTAGCAAGTCTCTTAATCTGCAGTGTCATGCGATCTCCACCTCATTAAGAGCTCTTCTCATTGCCTGTATATTGGCTTCAGCTATCTTTGGTCTAAAGTTCTCTTTTATAGCTTCTTCAATATATGATACATCGATAACTGGTATTACCTTTGCAACAGCTCCCAACATGGCCATGTTGACAAATGGTGCCTTTAAAATTTCGAGAGCTATTTTAGTTGCATCAACTCTAGCAATCTTAATGTCATCTCTGCCAACATCTTTTTTAATTTCAGCAATACCTTTTTTCGTGTTAATTATGAGTAACCCATCCTTCTTCAAACCCTCTACATAAAGTGATGGACTTAGCGATGGGTCTAGAACCACTACAGCGTTGGGTTCTATTATTGGTGCCCTTGTGTATATAGGCTCATCTGAGATTCTTGTATAAGCTTTCACAGGAGCGCCCCTTCTCTCAGCACCAAATTCAGGAAATGCTTGAGCATATTTACCTTGATATATAGCAGCCTCTGCTAATATCATTGCTGCTGTTACCGCTCCTTGACCACCTCTGCCATGCCACCTAATTTCAATACGCTTTAAATCCAATATGCCACCACCATTTTACGATTATAAGCTATTCTGTAGCGTAGTATAAAATGTTTTTTATATAGTCTCAAAAATTTTTATACATAATACATGTGAAGATAAATGGATATAGTAAAAGATATTATGAAGGTTTTATGGATTATTCTACCAGCATATGTAGCTAATGGAACACCTGTGATTATAGCAAAGCTTTTGTACAAACTTAGACTTGAAAGACATCCTATAGACTTTGGAAGGAATTTTATTGATGGTAAGAGATTGTTTGGAGATAGCAAGAGTTGGGAGGGGTTAGTAGCAGGAATCTTAACAGGTACTATCACAGGTTATATACAGAATCTCTATCCTTTAATTGATAGCACTACAAATACTATTGTACTAGGTTTAGTTTTGAGTAGTGGAGCTATGACTGGCGATGTCTTAGGAGCCTTTATTAAGAGAAGAATTGGTTTAAAACCTGGAGAGCCTTTGCTTTTTGTTGATCAACTGCTTTTCATTGTTGTTGCATTAGGTCTTTCTATAGCTCTAAACATATTAAGTTTATCACCTTTTGACTGGTTTATTGCAGTAACACTTACGTTTGTGCTTCACATCGTATCAAATCTTATCGCCTATATTATAGGTCTGAAGAATGTTCCTTGGTAAAGTTTCAGTGTAATGAGTTTAACAATTCTTTTTGTCACCTACTTGGTTTTATTGTCAAGTATATTAAGCAGAATTTTTTGACATCTAATTTGGTAGCTGGAGAGTGAGTTGGGCGAAACTAAAGCCTGTAATATACATGATACTCGGCTTTGCAATAGCATGGCTTTTAACAAAACTTTTAAGTAGCTTGCAAAATGCTTTAATTATTGGATTAATGCCATTTATAGGACTTTTGCATGAATTATTGCATCTTGTTGCATCTATTGCTGTTAAAGCCTCATATAAATTTACTTTAAATGGTCTATTCATAGGATTCAAAATAGTTGTGAAAAACGTCAGAGATTTCATTATAATAGCTTTGATGCCTCAAATTCTAAGCGTATTGTTTCTTATTCTCTTCTTGATGCTGAACTCAAATATGGCTCTAGCATTAATGCTAATACATGTAGCCATATCTCTTGAGGATTTAAACAAGGCTACCAAATATTTAGCATCTCTCTCACCCTAAAGGCAAATTTTTCGGTTGAAATTGCAATGAATTCCAGGTCTTTGCATATTCTTCTAAGTTGTAGTAATACATTACTTTGAGAGTGGGCCCGCGGGGATTTGAACCCCGGACCTCCGCCTTGTAAGGGCGGCGTCCTACCAGACTAGACGACGGGCCCTTTAATTTAGTATGTAACATGCTTGGGGGGTTATAGCTTTTTTGGGTCTTTAGTATTCCCTCCAGGTATGTCCGCATTTTGTGCATTTATAAAACGTCGTAGGAGGTTCGTCAGCTGCTCTTGTCTGAAGCTGCCAGGCATATACTTCTTCGTGACCGCATCTCGGACATCTTACATGTCCCTTTACCAATGTTGCTGTTGGTGGTACAGAAGCTATTGAAGAAGAATCTAGTACAATAGTCTTTTCTTTATTATTGTGCTGAAAACTTTTTGACATTACAACTTTATTGCTTATGTTTGCAGCTTCATAGCCGCATTTGGGACATCTATACACTTTTTTTACCTTGTCAAGCACTAATAGCGTTCCACAACGAGGGCAAAACATTGTATTGCCACCTTTACTCCAATGATTTTAAAGTATAGGCTAAAGTTTCTAAGGATAATAAGCGTTATCACTAAATAAAAAACATCTCGTCACGTACGTGAATACCCAAATCAAATACATTCTTCACAATAGCGGTAAGCATTTGCCCACGTTTTATTAATTCAGCAATCTCATCTTCACTATAAAGCATCATTCCAATACCAATGGCCTTAAAGTCTTCAGAGTCTATCACAGCTATGTATTTTCCTTTTTCAATGGGTGGCAATACTTTTTCAAGTGATACGAGAAGCAGGTCATTGCCATATAGAAAAGCTCTTACACCTTGGGGTTTTGAACTCACAGCGCATCCGATCTTCTGATAATTATCATATATGAAGTTGTAGAGATGAGGTGATGGAATGAACTTTCCTTTCCACATCCACCCTGCTAATATACCTCCACCAATAATTCTTAATTTCTTAGAGCTTTTTAAAACAATTTCACGTGTTGCAACAGGTTGAAGCATTATTTTAGTCCATCGCCTACGTGAAGAGAATGATAGGATGTCAAATGCGTTCTCTAAGTGGGTAAATAATTCTTCACTATAACATTTATTAATAAAATCTTTTATTAAGACCTTAACACTATTTATCAATTGTTTTTCTACCATATTTTTTCTCAGCTAAGTCTATGATATCTAAAATACTTTTTATGACATTTGTTTCCACATCTCTCCTTTCTATTTTTGCATCCCAGATTTCATCCCACACCTCATAAACTTTGGCACTCCCCCCAAGGCTGTCACTAATAGCATCTACAGCTTCGTCAAGCATCTCTATATCCCATTTCTCTACATTCTTAAACCTCTTATCAATACCGCTTGCAAACTCCTTTACAAATTCCACATACACATCATAAATCACGTCTACATTTACTCTGTTCAAGTTCTTCATTAAGAGCTCTTCAATGGCTTTTCTAATAAATTTTAAATTCATTGTGAATAACCTTATTTGCACACTCTTTCTCAAAACTTATTAACTAAGCTAAGAACTTATATCTTTACACACGTAAATACAGCTGTCGGTGATACCATGAGTGTAGACTATGCAGAATTAGGAGACTTGAAGGAGGGTAGCTATGTAGTTGTAGATGGAGAGCCTTGCAGAGTTGTAGAGGTTTCGCGAGCAAAAACAGGTAAACATGGCAGTGCAAAAGTGCATATCGTAGCAATAAGCCTCTTTACAGGGTCTAGGAAAACCCTTGTGGGTCCAGCAGACCAGAGGGTTGAGGTTCCTATAATAGATAAGAGAATTGGGCAAGTAATAGCTGTTTTGGGAGACAGAGTGCAGGTAATGGATAATGAAACCTATGAAACTTTTGAAGTTGAAATGCCTTCTGATGAAAGTGTTAGAAGTAAGATAACACCAGGTGTGGAGGTAGAGTACTGGAGTGCTTTAGGTAAGAGATTTATATCTAGAGTTAGATAAGGAGTATTAATAGGATTGCAAAATGGTGTTAGATTCTCTTAAAAACCTAGTTATAGATTTTTTAAAGGGTAGAGGTTCATATGAAGAAGCTGTAGAAAACTTTATTAAGGAGCTGCAAAAAACACTTCTGAAAGCAGATGTAAATGTAAAGCTCGTCCTTCAACTCACTAATAGCATTAGGGAGAGAGCTCTTAGAGAAAAGCCACCACCACTAGTTTCAAAAAATGAATGGTTCATAAAGATAGTGTATGACGAGCTTTCAATGCTTTTTGGAGGAGATACAAAACCTCAGATCTTCCCCCAGAAAACCCCATACGTGCTAATGCTTGTTGGTGTTCAGGGCTCTGGCAAAACTACAACAGCAGCAAAAATAGCTTACTACTACAAGAGATATGGATATAGACCTTGCTTAATTTGTGCAGACACCTATAGACCAGCAGCTTACGAACAGTTGTATCAGCTAAGCAAACAAATTGACGTAACGTTTTGCGGTGATCCTAAGTCTAATAATGCGATATTGATAGCAAAGAAATGTGTTGACACATGCTTAAGGCAAAACAGCAATATGATTATAGTGGATACTGCTGGAAGGCATGGTTATGGAGAAGAAGAGGCTTTGCTTAAGGAAATGCAAGAAATAGCTAAAAATGTAAACCCCGATGAAATAATGCTTGTTTTGGATGCATCAATAGGGCAAAAGGCTTATGACATTGCTATGCGATTCCATTCAGCAACGCCTATAGGCTCCATCACTATAACGAAACTTGATGGCACAGCTAAAGGAGGTGGAGCATTATCAGCTGTAGCAGCAACAAAAGCTATGATAAAGTTCATTGGAATGGGCGAAAAAATACCAGAGCTAGAAGTATTTGAACCAAGAAGATTTGTAGGCAGGCTCCTAGGATTAGGTGACTTGACGGCACTCATAGAGAAGTTAAAATCTTTAGAGTATGGTGAAGAAGTTGAAAAGAGATTTGCAAAGGTTTTAGCCACAGGTAAAATCACTTTAGTAGACATATACATACAGCTTCAAGCTATGAAGAAGCTAGGACCCTTATCAAGGGTCTTGCAGATGATTCCAGGACTTTCATTTTTACCTTTGGATGAAAAACAGCTGAAATTAAGCGAGGAAAAGATAAAGAAATGGATTGCAATAATAGACTCAATGTCTTTTGAGGAACTGAGAAATCCTGGCATAATTGACAAGAATAGAATGTTAAAAATAGCTATAGGCTCAGGCACTACTGTTGATGATGTTAAGGAGTTGCTTAAATATTATGAACTTGTCAACTCAATGATGAAGAATATTAAAAGAAGAAAAACATTTTTCAGAAGGTTAGGCATAGATTTATCAAATATGAAGACGGAGTAGAACAGAATGGCACTTGATAAAACAAGCGATGAAAGCATTCTTGAGATTGTTGTTAGAGTCCTAGAAAAATATCCTTTATGTGATAGATGCCTTGGCAGACTCTTTGCTCACTTGGGTAAGAACTTGGGGAATGATGAAAGAGGTAAAGCATTAAAAATAGCAGCAATAATGGAATTACATAAAAAGGTATTGAAAGGCGATAAAGAAGCTGTTAATGTTTTAAAAAAGATTTTGATTAATAGCAGGATACCTTTAATAGAACTTTATAAAGAAATGAATATAGGGGTTCAGGAAGAGCTCCCCAAATGTTATATCTGTGAAGATCGCCTACAAGAAATTATAAACATATTTTCAGAACTTATAGCAAAGAGAATTGCCGAAAATAAAATGCAAAGTTTTTTAATAGGCGTTATAACACCTCATAACATAATTGAAAAAGAAACAGAAATTATAAAGAAATTTCAATTGCAGTACTGGGAAAGCATTAAGAGAGAGATTAAGAGAGAGATAGGTAAGAGAGTTCAGCAAATGACAGGTGCTAAAGCAGATTTTGAGACTCCCCAAGTTACTTACATAATAGACTTAACAAACAATATTGTAAGGGAAGAGATAAGATCAGTTTTCATATTTGGTGTTTATAGAAAACTTGGAAGAATGATTTCACAAAACATATGGATTAAAAGAGATGGTACAAGAAAGTACAGGTTAGCAATAGAGGACGCCATTAAAAGTACTCTAACCTATTTCAAAGCCTCTAACGTTGTTATGCATATTGCTGGGAGAGAAGATGCTGATGTTAGGATGCTAGGAAATGGCAGGCCAATTATTATAGAGTATAAAAATCCACATATATACACTATTGATTTGACTACACTGAATAGCATTTTGAACTCTTTTTCACAGTGGATAAAATTCGATTTGAAGATGACAACACGACGTGAGGCTGTTTCGAGGATAAAGATGGGATCTATAGGTGCATACAAAATTTACAGAGCTCTCATATATTCAGAGAAGGTGTTAAAACCAGAAGAGCTCATAAGGTTAGAGAAAGCTTTTGAAGGCAAGACAGTAATGCAGAAAACGCCCTCAAGAATTCTTAGAAGAAAATCTGATAAGATGCGTTACAGAAATGTGTTTCAAGTGAAAACTATCTATGTATCTCCCCACGTATTTGAGGCTCTAATAAGATGTGAGGGAGGACTCTATGTTAAGGAGCTCATCACAGGTGATAATGGTAGAACTACCCCTAACTTCTCCCAGGTCTTAGAAACGAATCTAAGGTGTCTCATGCTAGACGTTCTATATGTTCATGAACATATATAAAGCTATTCATATGAAAAATAGTTGTTAAAGAGGAATAATTTAATGGGTTATAATAATGGTTAAGGCACCTCAAGGACTTAGACATAGAACAAGAAAGTTGTTTAAGAAAGGGATTAGAGAGAAAGGAGCTATTCCACCACTTAGTAGAATACTTATCGAATATAGATTAGGTGATAAAGTGTACATTGGTGTAAATCCAGCTATTCATGGAGGAATGCCACATAGAAGATATATTGGTAAAGTAGGCAAAGTGGTTGGATTTAGAGGAAGAGCTGTTATAGTTGAAGTAGAAGTAGGGTCAAAAACTAAGAGATTAATTCTACTACCAGAGCACATAAAGCCTGCATTTGAAGTAAATGAAAGAATTAATGAAATTTTCAAGAAACTTGCTGAGATAAGCAAAATAAGGATTGAACAGAGAAAGACACTATTAAAGTTATTAGGTAAACAAAAATAAATTTTGAGGAGCAAAACCTTTCTTTCATTACATAAATTTATTACGGGATTTCAAATGGTGTACGAGGTTCTAGAATTTCATGACATTCCTCATGCCGTTGCCAAGAAACTTCTCGAAAAATATTCACAAAAACTTGGAGGCAACGTTTCTGAGCTTGCAAGAGTTGTCATGGAATATCTAGATAAGGTGGTGAGATGTAATGAAAATGATGTTGAAGAGCTGTATAATGAGCTTAAAAAGTATGGATTTAAGGAGGTAACTACTTCAATGATTCTCAACATAATTCCTCAATCAATTGATGAACTTAGAACACTTATGGTATTTGAAGAGAGCATTCCTGACGAAAATGTATTAAAAAACGTTATTGATATGATAAATGAGCGTTGCGGCAAAAGAGAAGAATAGGCTTCTTACAGGGATTAATGTATGAGGGCAAAGGCTAGACGCTTTCAGATAGTGCCAGACGAATTTGCTATAATTCTGGATTATACCCCTATGGGCAATCCCTATGATAAGCATTCTTTTCATAGAACTTCTCCTGTGGCTCAAGGTATTGGTACGAAATATTTTTCATTAGTAGAGATTATACCTGGCAGAGGTCAAACACTTGTAATTGGTGAAAGAGTTGCTATAGCTTCAGCACCTGACCGACCTGGGTTAAAGGTTTTTGATAGACTTCTTTATGAAGATCTTACAATAATAGCTAAGGAAAGTTTAGTTAGGTTCTTGCCAAAAATTATTGAGGAAAAAGAGAGGGTATTTGTAGAATTCTTTAATATTGCAGAAGCAATAAACATTAGATTACATAGCTTAGAACTATTACCTGGAATAGGCAAGAAAACCTTATCGATGATTTTAGAAGAAAGAAGAAAATTTCCATTTACTAGTTTTGAAGATATTAAGAAGAGGGTTAAGATATCTGACCCTGCTAAACTTTTTGTAGATAGGATAATGGTTGAGTTACAAAGAACTGAAAAGTATTATCTGTTCGTAGAGCCATATCCGCCCTCACCTGATTATAAATTCTTAAATTATCTGGAGTTGCTGTATAGTAGAGTAAGATATAGTGAACCGTGGTAATGGATCTCCACAGATTATTTTCTTCAGAAAGAAATCTCTATAAACTAGTAAAAAAGTTGTTATCTGAGGAGGGGATAAAGCCGAAAAAGAAATTAAGTCAAACGTTCTTAATCGATGCAGAAGAGCTAGAATACTTGTCAAGTATACTAAGAAAAACAATTGACAAACAACAATGCATAGTTGAAATCGGAGCTGGTATAGGTAATCTAACAACATACATAGCATCTTTAAATAATGATAAGATAGTGGTAGCACTAGAAATTGATGAAAGATTTGCAAGCGTTTTAAGGATTATACAAGAGGCTTTTCCTAATGTTGATATTGTAATTGGTGATGCGTTAAAGATTATACCATCTATGAGAGGATGTAATGTGGTTGTTGGGAATCTGCCCTATCATATAACGTCGTCACTCTTAGTAGCCATAGCTAAGAGTTCATTCGATTTAGCGCTAGTAACGGTTCAAAAAGAGGTTGCTGAAAGAGTTGTGGCAAAAGCTGGGAGTAAAAATTATGGAAAAATAGCAATTTTTTTGCAACACCTCTTCGAGGTGACATATGTCAAGACAATACCCTTATACAAATTTTATCCTAAGCCACGTGTAAACTCAGCTATTGTTTTATTGAAACGGAAGAAAGCATATGACCTTATGTCACAGACACTTGAACATCTTATTAAATGTCTATTTTCCTTCAAGAGAAAAACTGCTGATAAAGCTCTAAAGAGGTGTTTAAAAGAATTTGAAGCATCAGAGAAATGCAGGTTACAAGAAATATGGAGAAAAAGGGTATATCAATTAACTGTGGAGGAGTTAGAAAGAGTTGCAATAGCTTGTATGTATGCAAATCAGAAAACATGAGGAAAGACTTAGCAAATGGCATTGTCATAGTATTTAATGAAGAGGTCTATATACCTTCTGATGACACCTTCATACTCGTTAATGGAGCCCATTATGCAATAGAAAAATTCTCAAAAAAGTTCCTTACAATAGTGGAGCTGGGTTGCGGCACAGGCTATGCATCGATTTCTACGCTTAAAAAAGCCCTGAATAAAGGCTTTTCAAATGTGTATGCTGTTTTAATTGATATATCTCCATGTGCTACAAAAAGTGCATTAAAATCTATAGAAGCTAATGAACTTGGCGTCTATGCAGATGTTGTGCAATGTGATAGTGCAAGTTGCTTAAGAGAGAAATTATTTGGATTAATATTATTTAATCCCCCTTATCTACCAGTTAAAGATTATGGAGATTGGCTTGCAGAATCATGGAGTGGTGGTGAGGAGGGTCTGGATATTTGGAGGAAATTCTTTACTGATTCCCTGAGGATATGTGAAAAAGACTGCTTAATTGTGTTTGTAGTTTCTTCACTACAAAACCTTACTGAAATTTTCAAAAAAATGTTAAGTAACTGCAAAAACATTGAAATTATTGAATGCAGAAGCTTTTTCTATGAAACTATTTGCTCAGTTTGTTGTACAGCTGGTGATACATCTTGATTAAGGTAGTAGTAGTAGGTATTGAGGGGGAAATTAACTTAGGGTTTATTATAAGGCTCTGTAAAAATTTTGATGTAGATGAGCTAGCTCTTGTAAAGCCCCAAGCAAATGTATGGTCTGAGGAGGTCAAGAGGTTTGCTGCAAATGGTGTTGATTATCTGTATAGTGGCAAGGTCAAGATCTATGATAATCTGGAAGATGCTTTGAAAAATATGGGTATTTCAGCTTGTACATCAGCCGTTATAGATGTTGATGGTGGTGACCTTCTTAGAAAAGCCGTTGAATTAGAGCGCTTTATTCAAATAGCAAAATCTTACACTGATATTGCTATAGTTTTTGGGAGAGAAAGCACAGGTCTTACTAGAGAAGAGATAGCAAAGTGCGATCTCTTAGTACATATCGCTTCAAATCCTAGTTACCCAGTTTTAAACCTTAGTCATGCTATCGCAATTGCTCTGTATGAGCTTTACAAGGAGCTTAATAAACCATCGCTTATTGAGAAAATGGATAAAGTAGATGAGGAGCTACTAAGCGTAGCCGAGAAATACATTGTTGAATTAGCTAGAATTGTAGCAAGCGATGAAAGGCAACGTGAAATGTTTTCAATGGCATTCAAGCACCTATTGAGAAAGTCCTCGCTGTCCAGAAGTGAAACAGGTTTTTTAGTAACATTTATAAGGAGGCTGGCAAATAAATTAGCAAAGTGCGTATAGAGGTGTTTTAATGCCTCAGAAACCCGCTAGATGCTATACACATCAACATAGACCCCCCTATACTAGGAGGGAATATATACATGGAATTCCGCCACCAAAAATAACAAAGTTTGTTATGGGCAATACAAAGCTTGCTACTGAAGTTGTAACAGTGCTCAGAGCCGAAGAGAGAGGTGTTATAAGGCATAACGCCCTAGAAGCTGCAAGAGTAATTATTCATAAATTCCTGAGTACAGAAGTAGGGGAACAGAATTTTCTTTTAATAATTAAGAAGTATCCGCATCAAGTACTTAGAGAACATAAAATGATGGCTTTTGCTGGTGCAGATAGATTGCAAGAGGGTATGAGAAGGGCTTTTGGAAAACCAGTGGGTTTAGCAGCTATTGTAGAGCCGCTAGACGAAATAATTGAGATAAGAGGTCTAACACAGCATATTGAACTTCTAAAAGAGGGATTGAGAAGAGCGGCTGCAAAGCTTCCAATTAAGTGCAGTATTGAAATAAGGAAACTCAAGTAAAATGCCTATGAGTTTTTGTCATTATTACGATTTTGAAATAGAGACTATAGTTAAATTCATTAGGGAAATCAAGGCTAAGAAAATATTGCTGCAGTTACCAGAGGGTCTTCAAATCTGTGCTTCTGAAATTATACAATTACTAAGAAACACTTTTGGAGATTTGGAGGTGATTCTATCTCAAAACCCTTCTTTTGGTTCATGCCTGGTAGACGAATATGGTGCGATAGAGTCAGGAGCAGATGCAATAATTCACATTGGTCATATAGAGTACAAGTATTATAAACCGAAGATGCCTACATTATTTATTAGAGGTGCTTATCGAGGAATAGATAAAGATAAGATCACCATGTTGTTATCTCAGGTCTGTAAAGAACAACAAAACAAGGTAACAATATGTATAGGAACAACAGCGCAACACATGGTAGAAATAGATAGCTTTGTCAAAGAATTGAGGAATTGTAGAATTGTGTACAAAGGCATTATACTTGGATGCATGCCTATCAACCCCAGTAATTGTGATAACACCATTATTATAGCTGGAGGTAAGTTCCATTGCGTTACACAAGCCCTTTATAATTTATCATTAGGTAAGCATATAAGCACCTTATGTATAGATCCATATACAAATGATCTTTGGAATCCTGAAAAGGATGCAGAAAAAATTCTTCATGTAAGGTTATGGAAGGTTAGAGAAGCGTTTGAGGCTCGCAAATGGCTTATTATCAATGGTTTTTATGGACAGCATAGACCCTATTTAATAAATGCTTTAATTGAGAGACTTCGTAGCCTTGGTAAGGAATATGTTGTCACTAAAGCTTTGAGAATAACTAGAGACTTACTAGATAATATAGGTGCAGAGAGCTTTGATGTAATAGTGATTACAGCCTGTCCTCATGTAGCTTTTGAACTAGATGACTATATCAAGCCTGTTATAACAGCTGGCGAGGCTATGATGGCTCTTAGAAGGGATTTGAGTAGGTATATATATCCATGGTAGTGAGAAGCAAGAAAGAACTTGAAGTAATGCTTAGTAATGTACCAAGGTTCCACACCCCTAGACGAGTACTTGAACAGTATGTCTGTGACAGTAGAATAGCAAGTGAAATGCTGTGGCATGCCTACATGTCTGGTGATATCGAGAATAGGGTGGTGGTAGACCTAGGATGTGGTACGGGGATTTTAGCTTATGGAGCGATACTATTGGGAGCTACAACAGTCTTTTGTATAGATATAGACTGCAGATCTCTTGCTATAGCAAGAGATTTTCTTAAATTTCATGACAATGGCAATGTCTTTTTTGCTTGCTTAGACGCAAGGAAAACTACATTGAGGAACGTAGATACTGTGATTATGAATCCTCCATTTGGTGTTTACAAGCGCGGTATAGACATGGAGTTTCTAATTTCTGCAGTGAATTTAAAGCCACATGTTATATACACGATACATAGATATTCAGATAGATTGATTCATGTGATTGAGAGAGTGCTAAAGAAATATAAGGAGGAATATAAAATAATACTTTTGCTTACAGATGTTATGATGATTCCCCAGATATTTGAAACACATGTAAAGAAGGTTCACAGATTTAATGTTGCAGTAGTTAAAATCGTGAAAAATATGGAGTGAAGATATATGCAACAGGCTATTGTAACTCCTGGCGATAAACTATGTGTTGAGGAAGAATTCATGCCATATACAGGAGCTTATGTAGAGAATGGTATCATTAGATCCCTTATAGTGGGTAGACCTGTTTACGATATAATTAACAGAAAGGTGTATGTAAAACCTGCAAGAAATGTTCGAGTGCCAAGGAATGGAGATATATTGCTTGGTGTTGTAGAGCAGATGCGAGATGAAATAGCCATGATTAGATTCATCGGTTATGATATTAATAAACCCTTGAAGCATGAATTTAGAGGAGTGCTTCACATATCTCAGGCAGCAGAAACTAGAATTCAAAGTCTTTATGACGTTATAAGGCTTAGCGATGTTGTGAGAGTTAGGGTGCTCAATAACTATATACCCTTTGTAGTTACAATGAAGGATGCCAGACTTGGTGTTATTGCCGCGTATTGCTCTAGATGTGGAGCACCTCTTGTTAAAGAAAAAGATGTGTTGAAATGCAGGGTTTGTGGCAATACAGAAATGAGGAAGTTGGCTCCTGACTACATTTTCCTATTCTAGGTAAAGGTAGAAGTGATGTAAATTGGGAGAGGTTTTTATAGAGAGGAGCTTTACATATTCATGTCCTTCAAAACATTTTTGTGTTGAGCTTTTGGAAAAGTTAGATGAAGAGCTGCAGTTAGAAACAGAGCTCTATGCAGAGTTGAAACAAGATAAGATAATCTTTAGAGTTTTTGGATTAGAATCCTCTGTTGAAACAACGATAAATAGAATAAAAAACTACATAATGCAATTCTCAAAGATGAAGGCACTTAATCCAAAGCAAGGATTATCAGCTGAGCAACTAGCTAAACTTATGCGTAAAGCAATACCACTAGATGTGCTAGCAGAGGTTCTCAAAAAACAGGGCATAACAGGGGTAATTGTGAGAAAAAACATTATCTATGCAGACACAGACTTGGAAACAATACAAGCATACTCACAACTAATAGCAAAAGCAGCTGATAAAATAGCTAATCTAAAGTATTCACATAATCTTAAAAAGGTTATTATGGCTGCAACAATATTGTACAATGTTGATGTACATGAAGCTCTTGAGATGTTAAGAGAATGTAACGTATTAAATGAAAGTGAAGAACTTACAGTTCCCTGGCAAAACTCGCTAGAATGCTTTGAAGAAAGAGTGTAATACACTAAGTCTCTAAAATTACGGATCTCTACATTTATTCATGTTAATGGTAACATTGTATTAACGACCTGAGTATACCTTCTCCCCACTCTAAAAAGTAAAGCTTTCAGTTATAACATTAGCTATAAAGCTAAATTTAAAATAAACCTTTAAGCAAACAACTTTTTACAGAATTTAAATTGAAACGTATAGAGGTATTCTGAAAATGGTGATTAATGTGGAACTAAAGAAGCTTACAGACAGAGAAATAAGGTTCGTAATTTATGATGATGATAAGCACTCCTTACCAAATTTGATAACCAAATTAGCTTTAAAGAAACCTGATGTAATATATTCAGCTTACATTCTTGAGCATCCGATGACCTCATATCCTGAGGTTGTAATACTAACTAATGGCCTTAGAAATCCTTTAGAAGTTCTAGAAGAAGTTATAAACGAAGCCAAGAAATTGATTGAAGATTTTTCAGCTAGATTTGAAGAGGCTCTGAATCATGCAGCTAAAAAAGGAAAGTAGGATATTAATTGTAGATAGAATTAATAATGTAGTTGTAGGCGTGGTGTTGAGGGGAATTGTAGGTATAGAAGATATTGTTGTGTTTCGTGATTGTAATCATTTAATAAATTTTTAAAGAATAGACAAGGCATAGCAGGCGAGATAAATTATATTGTTATAGAGAATGAGGACGCTTGCAATTTAAAGAAATATTTTGAAAAGGTTTTAATACAATCCGATTTAGTTAATGATGTTGAAATGACAAGAACCATAAAAAATGCTATTGAATTTCTAAATATAGTTAAGCTAAGGCTTTTAAGATTACAATCTAAGTAGCATATGTAGGAGATGATTAGGGTTTTAAGACCTGATAAATTGATGAAAAACCCACGCAATGATCCCCTTCATCTAATACTACTCAAAATCTCCTGAATAATCTCTTTAGTTATTTGTGGATCGGCTTTGCCCCCTGTTTTCTTCATGACGAGACCGATTAGATAATTGATGGCTTTTGGATTGCTCAATGCATCTTGAACTGCTTTCGGATGCTCTTTCATAACTTCTTCAACAATCTTATGTAAGTAGCTTTTGTCAATTATTTTTACATATCCTGAAGCAGCAACATAACTCTCTACATCAATACCATCCTTAATAATTTGAGGAAGAATCTCTTTAACCATTTTCACAGACAAGATACCTTCATCCCATAACTTCAAAAGCTTTACAATATGTAATGGGGTTGCTTTGAAATTTTCGGGTGACAAGTTATATTCGTTTATCCATCTCAAAAAATCTGTTATGAGTAGATCAGCTAGCTTTTTGTAATTACTATAAATTTTGGCAGCATCTTCAAAGAAATCTGCGAGCCATTTATTTAATACCAGTACTGACGCTCTATATTCATCTAAACCATATTGCATCGTAAATCTAGCAATCCTATTGTCAGGGAGTTCAGGTAATGCAGAGGAAATTCTTTCTATAAGACTCTTATCCAATTTCATGGGCGGTAAATCAGGGTCAGGAAAGTATCTATAGTCCTCTTCATATTCCTTCGACCTTAGCGAAACTGTTACACCTTTACTAGGGTTCCAATGTCTAGTCTCTCTCTCTACTTTTCCTCCTTGCTCAATGATTTTCTTCTGTCTTATTATTTCATATGTTAGTGCTTTTTCAACATCTTTTACTGAACCTATGTTTTTAATTTCTACTCTACCAAAACCTTCAAAAGAAATATTTGCATCAACCCTAAAGGCCCCTTCTTCCCTAGGATCGGTGACCCCTAAATACTCTAGTATTGCTATAAGCTTCTCTAAAAATGCTCTAGCTTCTTTAGGGCTTGCCATATCGGGTTCTGTAACAATTTCAAGTAATGCAATACCAGATCTATTATAATCTATAAGGCTATAAGGGCTTATCTCAATGCTACCCACATACACTATTCTACCTGGATCCTCCTCTATATTCACTCTCCTAATTCTAATAATCTTTACTTTTCCATCTGCATAGATCTTTACATAGCCATTTCTAGCTATTGCTGTAAAGCCTGGACCTATGTATTGAGATATCTGATAATTCTTTGGCAAATCGGGATAGAAATAGTGTTTTCTAACAAATACAAGTTTATCGCTCACTTCACAATTTAAAGCCTTTGCAACAGCTATAGCATATTCCACAGCTTTTTTATTGACCACAGGTAATGTTCCTGGAAGACCTAGGCAAATTGGGCATACATAGGTGTTTGGAGGACTTTTTCTGTAGTCAGCTGGTGTAGGGCAAAACAGCTTTGATCTTAACTTCGTTAGCTGAGTATGAACCTCTAAACCTATTAATATGTTCAAATTATTGATAAGCACTATTAATGCACCTCAGCTACAATATTCCTAAACCTTGTTTTTTCCTCAAGTTGCATCGATAAATATAATAATACCTCCTCAGTTAACTGTCTAGACATTATCTGGACAGCTACTGGTAAACCATTGTAAAAATCTATAGGTATACTAATGGCTGGCACTCCTATGAGATTTGCTATTACGGTATTAACATCGGCAAGGTACATCCTTAATGGGTCTTCAAAAAACTCTCCAAGTTTCGGTGGAAGTATAGGCATTGTAGGACTCATTACAGCATCAACACTCTTAAATATTTTGTCAAACGTTTCTTTAAGTATCCTTCTAAACTTTAATGCTCTAATGTAGTACATATCTCTATATCCTACGCTCAGAATATATGCACCTAAAGCTATTCTCTTCTTAACTTCATAGCCAAAGCCCTTGGTTCTAACCTCTGAATATATTTCATCCCATCCTTTATTCTCGAAAGGAATTTTTAAGCCATACCTCACACCATCAAATCTTGCCAAGTTTGAACTTGCCTCAGCCATTGCTATGATGTAATATGCGGCAACAAGTTGTTTGCCATAGGGTAAAGAGATCGTTAGACAGTCATGATATGCGCACAGCATGTCAACAGCTTTATAAGTCTTACTCCTAATACCCTCATCAGAGTTCTCAAAGAGTTCCTTAATTATGCCAATTCTAAGCCTAGGCTCTTTATGCGTAAGCTCTTTGAGTAGAGATACATAATCTTTGCCATTGATGAGAAGAGAAGTTGAGTCCTTAGAGTCATGACCTGCAATTATATTGAGAAGAATGGCTAAGTCCATGGTATTTCTAGCCATAGGACCTATCTGATCCATACTACTAGCGTATGCTATAAGACCATATCTGCTAACTAAACCATATGTAGGCTTCAAGCCATATACTCCGCAAAAAGCAGCAGGATTTCTTATAGATCCACCAGTATCAGAACCAAGCGCTAAAGGAGCTTCGCCTGCTGAAAGTGTAGCAGCACTTCCTCCAGAAGATCCTCCAGGAACCCTAGATAAATCCCATGGATTTCGAGTAGGATAGAAAGCACTAGTCTCTGTTGTAGAGCCCATAGCAAACTCATCCATATTTGTCTTTCCTATTATTATACCCCCCTCCTTTATTATTCTTTCAATTACTGTAGCATTATAAGGTGGAATATAGTTTTCAAGCATTCTCGAAGCACATGTAGTTCTAATGCCTTTTGTTGAGATGTTATCCTTTACAGCTATAGGAATGCCAAGTAGTTTTAATGAATCAAATTTCTCTAAACCTTCTTTTACCAGTTTTTCAACATATTTAAAAACAATATCCTTGGATATGAGCGTTATAAATGATCTTATCTTATTTTCAGTGCCATTTATAACTTTATAAACAAGCTCTAGATAATCAAAAATCTTCATAGGATCTGTCTTAAACTCTTGCAAAAGTCTGTAGACAGGCATAGAGAGGTACTTGTAACTCATCATTACTCGCCAACAGTCTTAGGTGCCTTTATATATCCATTTTCTAAAATGGCATTTTCAGATAAGAGTTCATGACTAGAATCTACCGTATCTAATGGCTCATCATCTCTTAACGGTAATTCAATTTCTATTACATGGTATAAAGGTTCAACTCTATCTAGTTCCTCAACTTTCATCAACTCATTGAATAACTCTATTATCTTAATTATTTCAATCCTTACTTTTTCTCTTTCACTTTCTGTGAATTTAAGAAGTGCTAGTCTTTCAAGATAATCAATGACATCACTTTCCTGCAATATTACATCACTTCATATATTAGCTAATATTTAATTTATAATCTGCTAAACTAAAATGTTTTTTGAAGAATATGAGGAACGCGCTTTTTTAGGTATGTAACATGAGGCCTGAGGAAGTAGTAGAGCTTTTCAAAAATGTTGTAAAAGATAGTAAGCTTGTATTTATGGCTATTGAAGAGCTACGATTACTCGGATACAATGTTGTGCACTTCATAGCAGGTGAAGATGTTGATGAACTAGTGATATATATCACATTTATGTATAGTCAATTAGATGATGAATTGACTCCTATAGCCATTGCTATAGAATTTCACAATGACCTTACTAAAAAAATGCATTTTACAACGGTCTCAGATTTTGTGAGGGATTTAAATGGCTATATTTTTGGTAGTAGCAGAAGTTCAGGTATTTTGATACCTATCTCAACAGCTGCAGATCTCGAGATCCTAGTAAACGTTTTGTTACCAAAGTTTCTCTCTAGAATATTAGGCAAAGAAGTTAGGTTGAGTATTAACAGGTATGAACTTGAGTATATGTCTTCATGAATTAGTTAATATAGTCTTTTAAAGTTTTTCAAAATAGTTTTATTCCTCTGTAAATCACATAGTTTAAATGTTGGGACTTAAAATGCTTGATGTGCTTTTCCTAAGTTCAGCAGATGTAGAGAGAATCATAGACATGAAGAGAGTTATAGAACTTGTTGAAGTGGCGTTCAAGGAAAAGGGATTGAAGAGGGTTCAGATGCCTCCAAAGTCTTATCTTTATTTCACAAAATATGATGGTGATTTGAGGACGATGCCTGCATATATAGAGTCTTTAGATGTAGCATCAGTTAAAATAGTTAATTCGCATCCATCAAATCCAATAAAATATGGTCTGCCTACTGTAATGGCTACACTAGTCCTCATAGAGCCTTCGACAGGGAGGTCTCTTTCAATAATGGATGGCACTATCATAACAAGATTCAGAACAGGTGCTGCAGCTGCTGTAGCAACAAAACATCTATATGGATTTGGAAAAAATGCACGTGTAGGCATTATTGGCGCGGGGACGATGGCATCTTACATCATAGAAGCACTAATACATGTGATTAGGATTGATGAACTTAAAGTATATGACAAGATTTTTAATAAGGCAAAAGGGCTTGTGGAAACCATTAGGAAGAAGTTTGATATAGAGGCAAAAGCCACGGAAACAGCATATGATGCGGTGCGCAGTAGTGATGTCATAACAACAATAACACCGTCAAGAAATCCTATAGTAGCAGCTAACTGGATCAGAGAGGGCATGCATATAAATGCTATGGGAGCTGATGCACCAGGAAAACAAGAGCTGGATCCTGAAATATTGAAAAAGGCAAAGATCGTGGTTGACGATTATGAGCAAGCTATACATAGCGGAGAAGTTAATGTCCCAATATCGCAAGGAATTATAAAACCGAGTGATATATACGCTGAATTAGGCGAAATTGTCGCAGGTTTAAAGAAAGGCAGGGAAAAACCTGAGGAACTAACTATTTTTACATCAACAGGTTTGGCTATACAAGACACCGTAACAGCATGGCATGTATATCAGGAAGCTATAAGAAAAGGCATTGGAAAGAAAATAACTATGCTGACCTAACAACTAAAAACCATTACCCTAGTATGTTGCCACAAGTTTGATGACGAACTTGAATAGTTGCAAACATCTATAAACGTTTGATGTTTTTGGTTTTTGCCAAATAAGATTAAAAGCTTTGATTCTATTAGTATTTGTGAATGACACATTTTGCAGTAACTCAAAACTCTAATGAGGATTCTGTGATGTGTTTGGCTTGACAGCCACCCATGATGTGTGAGTGAGGTTAACGAACCCACTCCAGAGGTAGCACTACTACCTATGAGGGAGTGGTAAGAGAAAGCCCTAGACGCAATAAAGTAAATATAAATTGTTAAAAAAGCATCTAGGGACAAATAGAAACGCGAGGAGGTCAGATAAAGGAATTGTCATCACAGTTCAATAGGGGTGGAGTCTCATCATCTTTTGAAAAACTTTGCAAGTGTTAATTGTTTGGATATCATGTTTTTCAATGCTAGGTTATCTGTAGCAATGCCATCGATGCCATAGTTAATTACTTTTAGTGCTTGTGCAACATCATTAATAGTCCAAGTATATACTTTGAGCTTCTTAGCATGAGCTTCCTTAATTACTTGTGGTGTAATTGTTGTATACCTTGGTAGAATAGCCATTGCGTTATGCTTTGTAGCAACATTTATCGGTATGTTGTATGTATTTGAAAGCAAGCCTATCTCTATCTTGTTGTAGAGGTTCTTTATCTTGATTAATGAATTGTAATTGAATGATATTACTAGGCAGTGATCAACAACGTTGTATTGTTTGATTAGATCTGTAACAATTTCTTCAAGCCCCTCATCTTTAATCTCTATAAACATAGCAATCTTACCTCCTAATTCTTGTAATACCTCTTCTAGTGTGGGTATTGTTTCAACGTTAAACACCTTAACTTTCTTTAACTCACTGAGGAGCATTTCTGAAATACCTTTATTAACACCAGCAACTCTTCTAAGATCTTCATCGTGGATAACAACAGGGAGTTTATCACGAGTTTTTCTAACATCAAATTCAATTGCATCGGCACCCATTTCTAAGGCTTTTCTGAATGCTGTTATAGTATTTTCAGGTGCATGCATTGCCCCTCCTCTATGTGCTATGAATAAGAATGAGTTTTTCCACTCCATTTTAATAACCATTTATTTCCTTATAATGCTTCTCATAGATAACTCTTGGTATAGTGCATAGATATCAGATGTCGTGGGATCTGCACCCGTGTATATCAAATCGTTGTAAATTTTCCTACATAATGCCTCAACATCTATACCTGGTTCAATGCAAACTTGCATTTCTTTGCGATACCTCAGTATAGCTAGTATAACTAAAGAAAACGCAACAATATCGCTGGGCTTCAATTGACCCACTTTAATCTTCTTCCCCATGATATCCATGACATGTATGAAGTAGGGGTCATCAAGCAACTTCTTCATATTTTCAAGTTCACTATATATCATTTTTGTAAGGGTATCAGCAATAGCATTTGTAGATGGCAACATTTCATCATCATTTAGGCATGGCGTCCTGCTTTTCTTTTGACTTTCAGAGATTTGCATTTGATTAGCTATAGGAGCTAACGAAATGACCTCTTTAATTAAATTGAGGAGCTTTATCACATCAACAAGTTTTTGGTGATCAACCATACATCTTCTTGAAACGGACGTGATATCCAAGCCCAGCCTCGATGGTGTTAGTTCTAACAATTTCTTTAAAAATTCTATCTCACTAGCATCAGATTTTACTAAAAATGATGCTATTCTCCTCTCTATTGCCACTATATCACTATACCCTATTATATTCCTCTTAGCCAGGTTAATTACCCACAGCATTGCAGCTAAGGCTAATGCTGCACGAGGTTTAGAAAAAAAGTCTACTCTATTAATAATATCCATATCGAGAAAGCCTTGTACTCTGTAGCACTTGTGTAATTTTAATAAGGATTCAACAACATCGTTATAGCTCACAGCACTCATTACATATCACTAAGTAAGCTAGTATTACACAAGGTGTCTCTTCACTATAAAATATTTCACATTAAGAAGAGTAAAAAATTTATAGTAAATTTACGATAATGCTTGATATTACTTAGACACACTTAGTCATAATGATATTCATTTTTCAACAACAATTAATGTTGTTGAGGCCTTTATATGAGGCATTTTTCTAATTTTTGATATAACGACGTTTCTTAATTTATCGAAGCTTTCAGACTCAATAATAGCAACTACATCATAAATGCCATAAACTATGTATGTCTCCTTTACCTCTGGTATTTGTGAAAGCGCCTTGGCAACCTCTTCTTCTGCACCGACATCACTATTTATCAATACTATTGCCCTAGCCACTCACACCTCCCTTAAATCAATAAAGTATACGTGGTATATAAAGCTTATATCAAATAAACACTAGCTTCCAATAACAACAATAACAACATTTCTAACACTTCTAGGACCATCCATTTCAACTAAAAATATATTTTGCCATGTACCTCTAACAAGCTTACCATCAATTACTGGGAAAACTCTCTCAGATCCTATAGTCGCTGAGCCTATGTGAGCATGAGCATTGTCGTCAATGGTGTTATGTTTCCAATTCCTCTCAGGCTGTACAAGTTCTTTTATGAATGTTAGAATATCTTGCATCAAACCAGATTCTCTTTCATTAGATATAATTGCCGCAGTGGCGTGGGGTGCAAATACAAGGCAAATGCCGTTCTTAATACCACTTCTCTTAATAACTTCTTCAACATATTCCGTAAGGTCTACGAGGTCAAATCGTTTCTTTGTTGAAATATTCATTACCTCATAGTAAACTTTACACATAGACTTCACAAAGAATAAACTGTGGTGTGAAAGCTATATTAAGGTATATTAATGTTCTGAGTTGATGGATTTATAAAAAACAATTATTTTATAGTATTATTATGAAGGGGCTTGATGAAGAGGCTTCAACATTTTATAGACTGCATCTTTTAGACCTGCTCTGGTAAGCAGTCTTTCCAATCTATATAGCTGCTCATGTGCAATATCTAAGGTTTTTGCTATTTGTGCTATTGGAATGCCATTGGCTCTAGCATACAGAAGGTATATTAATGTTCTTATGCTATGGGGATGCCTTAATGATGAAGCTATTGCTGAATCAAATACAAGCCAATCTAGCAGATCGATATGTGCTTTAACCCATTCAATCATTTCTGGTGGTAAATCAAAGGAATGCTCTAATCTCTTTCTAAACTTCATTTTATTGTCTTCTACAATAAGTTTTCTTTTCTTTCTTCGTCTTTTTTCGATAATTATTTCAGACATTTCTTCGCACCTTCAACTCTAAGCACTAGATAAGAAATATTGTGAAAGAAGCTAATAAATTTATTGTTTTATAATCTATTAACCAAATTTTAGAAAAGCATTATAAGATATTTAAATGAGTTAACCATAGTAAAAAACTTGACTTGCGTATGTCAGAGAAGGACTACAATAAAATAGGAAAGCTTCTAGAGTTTGAGCTTAGAGTAGTTAATAAGCATCTTCCGCTCAAACGCTTTTCATTGGAAGAATTGCTGAGTATGGAGTTACCATATGTCAGACTACAGGATGGCACCATTCATGTATTCAAGAAAAATGAGCTTGAGAAGTTGAAGTTGTACCTTAGCAATGATGATTTAGGGAAGTTACAGTTACCAATAATAGTTATTTTAAGGCCAGACATAGGTGAGGGCATAGGGTATGTAGAGGACCCAGTAGCAGCAAAAGCCATAGCTAGAATCCTAGGTATGGAGTATGCCAAGGACTCGAAATTAATTTTGTATAAGCCTCACATAGCACTATTGAGAAGGTACTTTGATACATTGTTTCAATTTGCCATAGCTGTAGAGCTAGAAGAAGCTTTTGAAGAAGCTGCATCAGCTGAATCAATTAGAGAGTAGATAGGTGGCTGATATAATGACTGTGAATATCCCTGAAGCTGAGGGCAGTAAAACAAAGACATTACTCATATTTAACGAAACTGTTATTCAACTGTTTTGTGATCCTGAAGAGGTGTTCGAATGCGATGCCAATGATTGTGCATTAGAACTTTTTAATCTATGCGTTAAGAGCTTTGTTAATATTCCTATCAAAAATGTTATTGTTAAAGCTATAAAGCTTCTCAAGGGAGGTAAGGTAATAGTATATAGTGTAGATGATAAGAGATATTATTTGTGTGCACATAGAATCCAAGGAGATATCATTGAGTTATGCAAATCATGATGCTAGCAAATATAAACTGATTTAGGTATTACATAACCTTCAAAATAACTTACAATATGAGTCTCATAGTCAACACAGATCTTTTTTTCTCTAAAAAGTGGTGTGTAAATAACAAAGGTTTCTGCTTCACCACCTTCAAAAGATGGATTGAATCCATATTTTTTAGACAATTCAATTATTTTTAGAGCCATAGCAAAATCTACTACCTGTCCCAATAACTCTACAGGTAACCCCCATGCATTCACAGTTGTCATAATGAATTCTATACCTACATTTAAAATGTCTAATAGGTGTTGAACAGGATCCCTACCCCAAAAAGGAGTATACAATTTAACACCTATGTAATCACAAATATTTAAGAATAGTGTTCTCTGAGCATCACTTGCTATAACACCTAATACAATGTAGTCAAAAGGTATTTTTTCATAGAGGTTTTCCAATGACCTCCTTATCTCAAGGCTTTCTAGCACCTTCTCGTTAGAAGACAGAGATATTGTTACATGCTTTTCTTTCATAGAAAGTAGCTGTAGTTGAAGATCAGTATACTCTGTAAATGGTCTATGAACGTACCAAGGATGGTTAGATGATGGTACAAAGGTAACTATAGCTGATATCTCAAAACCTTGCAAAAGCACTGCGTGAAGAGCTAGTGTACTGTCTTTACCCCCACTAAACATTACTACAGCTTTTTTCAACGCATCTCACTATTTACTTATACGCATTTCTGTTAGGAAAAGCCTCTTTAAAATGTAGCTTTCTGCTCTATCTAATGAAATAAATAACGCATTAAATATGCTCACACCCTTTTTAATTAAGTAATTTGTAAAAACTTCTTTAAACTTCTCTAAAGCTTTTTCACTAAATGTATAAAACATTGAATCACCGATAATCACAATAACATCATTACCTTCGCGAAACATTATCCAGAGGATATCCGGATTAGGACCGAGACTTTCAACATTTTTCAAAATCTTTTCGTTAACTTTATAACCACTATGCTTTAAAGTCTCTACTATAGCGATTCTGAACCCCTTAATAATGGTGCTTTCAATTTTCTTCAATTGATCTCTATCCATATTTTCAGCATTAATGTATAATCTCTTGTGTTTCTCTACGTCAAACTTTTTTGGAATAATCTTAAGGATTTCATCTAATAACATGTCATAAATCCTCATTGCAATACTATTTCTACACAGAATACCAGCTTTTTTAGAGCTTAATGAAAAGCACCTTGTATTATTCTATGGCGGATTCCTTCAAATTCTTAGCCAAACACCATTCTATTATAATTACTAACGAGCAATACTTAAAGCCTTTGGCTGCTGTTTTGAGTTTCATACATATTTACTAAGGTTTATATTACCAAATACTTGTAGACTTTGAAAACATCTACGAAACTCATGATATGGGGTCTCTGGATTTTCTGAACACCCTCAAGGCAGGTGCGATCCAAGAAGCAATGCAGGAGAAAGGAGATACAGCCATGAAAACACATCAAATATGTGAACCTATATTAAGAGTTGAGCCTCCTTGAGTTGGACTAATGCTTAGTGGAAAACACAATTTCAAACTTCTTTATCCTAGTAAAAGCCTCATTCCTTAGGGTGAGAAGAAATTAGATGAAGGCTATGGTATCCACAGCTTCATTTCTCTGAGTTTCTTCATGTCTTCTCTAGCAAACTTCATGATAAAGTCTATAAATATTGACCCTACATCATCAAAATTCTTTTTACTATAAGAACTTGCATTCCATTGCATTGCTACATCATCCCACATCTTGAGCTCCAAGATCCTTGCACGTGCCAATATACTAAGGCTTTTCTTCACATCTTCGGGAATGGGTCTTCCATTCAGTATTATACCAGGGCATTCACCAATTGCATTATCATTAAGCTCTATCTCAATATTGTCTTCCTTTTCACTATAGACAAACGGATAAAATCTACAAACAAGGGGTTTATAAGGATGTATAGAGCACCTACCATTAGGTGAAAGAAATAGGCATGAGCCATCCTCTTTTGAATTCAAAGCTAGGAAGTATTTCTCTCCGCCAAACACCACGTGAGGGTATGAAAGATCTTCATAAAGAGAAACTTCATACAGGTTAAGCATTTTGGGGTAAATTTTAATACTAGTGTAAAGCTCTATTCTAAGAAGGTCTAAATGAGTTACTGGGATCCAATATTTTTTACAACAATGACCTCTCAACAAACATCTAAATATTACCAATGCCATCACCTGTTAATAAATGTAGAGTTCATCTCACATCCAGTATGCAGCCATTTACTGTAATTTATAACACTAGTTGCCATTTCTTAGTAGAGTTATTATATATTATTAAGGCTGATTCTTTAAGTTTTTTAAATAAGCGAAATTCTATATCATCTAAAACCTTGCGAACCTCGTCCTCATTTTGGACGCTTAGATCATCAATCTTCTTAGCAAATTCATTCCAGAATGCTGGCTCTACAGCTATTCTCTCATCCTTGGCTTCAATTATCTTTGCTCCCTCACGTCCTAATTTATTGAAGAAGCTCTCTCTATCCCTTATTCTAGGCGCAATATCTCTTTCAAATATCACTTTTTGTTCATGTAGGATATCAATAGCTGATTTCTTTCGCTCTCTCTTTTCACCTTGTGTAGCTTTCTCTGGTCCTCGAATTTGTTGCATTGATATTTTCTCTTCTAATTCCTTCAATTTCTCTTCAATAGCTTCAATCTTTTCAACAAGCTCCCCATACTTTCTTGCAATTTCATCTACTTTTGACGTAAATGGATTGATCTTGTCTAGCAATCTCCTTTCTAGTAGCTGAACTAGCTTATCCACACTTACTCCACTAGACTTCACCTCAGGTTCTGGCTGTTGCTTTATTTTACCTAATTCCCTCATTAGCAACACTCTTATGTACTCAGATACAGTTAGTAACCCTTCTGTCTTAGCTTTTGCTAAGAGTTCTTCGTATAACTTTTCATCAATTTTTATAGTAACAATTTTCATTCTTTAGCCTAAATAGACTTTAAATTTAAACAAATTTAAAAGTACTATGTAAAAAATGTGTAACAATCTTATATATCCACATGTTTTAATTGTTCAAGTACATATTGTCTTATTTCATTAGGCTTAGGTAAGGATTGAAGTAGCTTACCTTGATCAATGATTTTGGTTAACATGGGTTTTGCTAGGTTACCGTCACTACATCTAATGGCTTTACCTGGTTCATCTACATAATCTTCTTCTATAGGTACACATCTATAAAGCTGTTTCATGCCTGGCATCTTCCCTCTCTTAGATATTGGTATCCACTTACCTTCTTTCTCATCATATACCTCTACAATATCCATACTCAAGTCAATTGATGGTGGAAATGCTATTGATGTGCCAACACCAAATGCATCTGCCACTTCCTTAAGTTTCTCTACCTCATCTTCATCTAAACCACCACTGATAATTATCTTAACCTTGTCAAAACCATGTAATTTGAGAGTCCATTTGACTTCCTTCGCGATCAGATATATATCTCCTCTTCTACTTCTTGGCGTATCTAATCTTACCCCCTGTAACCTCTCACCCAGAGTTTTTGCTGCCAAGAGACTTTCAAAACGCTCATCATAAAAAGTATCTACAAGAGCTATTCTAGGGACTTCTTCAGGCATAACCGAATCAAAGGCCTTCCATGCTTCAACAGGGTCGCCAAATGTTATTATCAATGCATGTGGTATTGTACCTCGAGGTTCTATACTAAGGAATTCTCTGCTAAATGCGCCTGAAACTGCATCACAGCCTCCTATATAGGCTGCTCTATCTAGTGCAGCAGCTATTGCAGGGTGTTGCGCCCTTAGACCAAAGAATAACACCTCTTTTTCGCCTGCCTTCTTCTTAATTCTAGCTGCTTTTGTGGATACACTGCTATAGAATCTTAATATGCCTAGTATTGCTGTTTCAAACACTATTATGTCACATATTCTTCCCTCTACTATAGCTAATGGCTGGAGCTGCGTGAATATAGTGCCTTCAGGTGCAGCATACAAAGTAATAGGTATATCACGAAGCAGCGCTAAAACTTCTTCAAGACCTGTAAATAAAGCCCACTTGTAGCCCTTGGGAAGACTGTATGCATGGATTTCAAATCTTACAAGTTTATTGCAAAGCCCATATTTCTCTAAAATTTGTTTACTTCTAATAAAGTATACATCAGTAACATTGCCTCTTTTCAGCTCATCCTCACTAAAAATATAAAATCTAGGATGAGGCTTTGTCATAGATCCCCCATCGAAAAATCATTCATATTGCTATATAATAGATTAAACCACTAAGCTATTTAATTCGAGCTACTCACTTTCTTGCGTTCCTATATTTATACCTTTCTCTTCTGCTACCTTCCTTGGCATAACTGTTATTATTCCATTTTCTTCATCTTTGATAACAACATATTCTTTCCCATATTTTTCAACAATATTTCTAGGCACATAGAGATTTAGTGATAATGTGTAATAGTCATAGCTATACGTCTTGCTTTTAACATGCTTCTTTCCAATAATTCTTCTCACTTCAACAATTCTAGCCCTCGTTTTTTGAGGTGTTTGTGTATTCATGTTACTTCTCACCATAGAATTTACAGTAATGTATGAGCAAAAATAAGTTTTGTGCAAATAATGCTTTACTCAATATAGATGCCGGGTCTAAGTGGTAACGCAACACCTTTTTTACCACCGTAATTGGGGGCATTAGGATCCTCAGAACTATATATGGCTATCCTTGATCCAAGGCTTTTCTCTATATATTCTTTAGCCGTTTCCAAAGCCTTCATCTCATCTATTGTTGCTTCTAAATAAAACTCTCTTAGATCCTCTGGCGTTGTAACTGCAACGTCATACAAAACCCTAGCCACCTTTCCTACTTCTTTTTTGCTCAGTCCTGTTTTTGATGATAAATACTCTATTGCTTCACTAAGTCTAAGCCCCTTGTTAGTAGCTTCTATAACATGTTTCATCAACTGCTGTTGCTTTAAAGGAGCTACATAAATCACTACACTGCTTACCGAACTCTTTTTCAGCGCCCTCATTATCTCAGTTACAGAACCTATAACGCTCTCTGCATATCTAAATGCCATTAGTACGTTTTTATCGTATTCCTTTGGCAGCTGAATGTTTTGAGACGTTATCCTACCATCTCTAAATGTCTTACTCCATATTTCTTCTGCTATGTAAGGTGTGAATATACTGATCAATGCAATCCAAACCTTCAATATTTCAAGAATGTGTTTAGATGGTTTTTCAGCTAATTTCAAGTACTCCTCAATTAAATTCTTAATACCGTAGAACGTCTTTATACCTGCCTCACGTATTCTAAACTCATTCAAAGCTTTTTCAATCTCTATTATAAGAAAGTTAAACTCGTTCATAATCCATCTATCAATGATGTCTTCATAATCCCTTAGCTTATCTACATTGTTAAAGATGTTAAGAAATATTTTCTCTATACTTAGTAACAATTGTGGATACTCCTCTTTACCAAGTCTTTGAAGCATCTCTAAATCAATATTTTCATCTTGATACACCTCAGCATTAAGTGCTAAAATAAGCCTTATGATATCAGCCCCATATTCCTCAATAAGACTTCTCAATGGAATTATGTTTCTTGCAGATTTACTCATCTTTTGTTGCTTTATTAACACCCAACCATTTGTAACTATTCCCTTGGGCCATAGTTGCTGTGGAAATAGTGCAACATGATTAAATACGAAGAATGTTAGATGATTTGGTATAAGATCTTTACCACTAACTCTAATATCTAACGGATACCAATAGAGGAATTCGTCTCTAATTTTTTTAATCTCTTCTGTATTCACTCCAACAATTCTAGCAACATCTTCTGCATTACCTCTGCCTAGCAGTACATAGTCCCAGAATTCCTTTGGCAAATACCTTGGACCTCCCATTAAAGATCTAATCCTATGTACAACCGTATAAAAAGCCATATATATTGTTGAATCGCTGAGACTCTCTATAATCCATTTTTGATCCCATGGCAATGGTGTGCCAAGACCCCTTGTTCTGGCGCAAGCCCTTTTCTTTAACCACTCTATTGTTGCTTCAAATTGTGCTCTAGCTTCTGAAGGTATGACTTTGATTCCTTCTAATGCTTTCCTAGCTAACCTCTTCCACTCCTCTTTGCCATAATCTATAAACCATTGATCCTTCAGAACCTTTACAACAATTTCTGTATTACACCTACAATAAACAGGCTTATTCAGGAGCTCATATATTATCGTACCTAAACCTCTGCTAATTATAATCTCCTCTATAGCATCTCTCGCCTCTTTCACACCCTTACCACTAACCTTAGTGAAAACCACTTCCTTTAATTGTTCAAGCACAGGTAATTCTTGGATCATGTAACCATTTTGATATTCAAGTCCATAAACGTATTTTGTTGCCTCATCAAGCTTTTCTCTATCCATTTGCGATACTATTTTAAACTGCTTTAAAGCCTCATATGCCGTAGTAGTTCTTCTTCCATTCACCTCTATTATTACCCTAGGAGTAATTCGCCCTACAAACTCTATATACTCTTTAACTTGTCTTAGCTCCTCTAAAGCAATAGCATCATAGGGGGCGTGTGCTGGAACACTCATTACAACACCTGTTGCAAATGAGGTATCTACGAACATTGCTGGAAGTATTGGCACTCTTTCTCCAGTTACAGGATTTATAACATATTTTCCAACTAATTGAGAGCCTTGAAGTTCCTTTTTCTCTATAAAGTCTATCTGATATTTTAATCTGTTTGCAGCTTCCTTACCAATAATCCATCTATTGCCATTTCTCAGCTCAATTTCTACATAATATTTCTCTGGATTAATCCAGATGTTGGTAACGCCAAATACTGTCTCCGGTCTCAGCGTTGCTGTGGGGTATATAATACCTTCTTCATCTTTAAAGAATATTACTGTAAACTCACCAATTTCGGGTTCTACATCGCCCTTCGTATCATGCATTCCAACAGGCATTTCATGCTTAGGGCACCAGCCAACAGGATGTGTGCCTCTTTCAATGTATCCCTTGCCATAAAGTTCTAGGAACTGCCAGTGTATAAATGACTTATAGTCATTGTCTATTGTTGTGAATTCCCTTCTCCAATCAATTGAAAGACCAAACAACTTCATAGTTTCTTTTGAAATATTGTGGAAATATCTTGCAAGGTAGAGTGGATCCTTCATATTCTCTATCTCATTATCAGGCACACCATATACATTCCTGAAGAGGTACAGCAAATCCTTGTCTTCATTCTCTATGGCCTCAGCCATTGTTATTATTGGCGTTCCTGTATAGTGAAATCCCATCGGAAATAGAACATTGTACCCCTGAATTCTCTTAAACCTGGCAATAATATCAGCCGTCAGATATGTTCTTCCATGCCCTATGTGAATGGGGCCATTAGGATACATGTAAGCAGCGGTGACAAAGAATTTTTGCTTAGAGCAATCCACATTAGCATTATAAACCTTCTCTTCATCAAATAATATCTTGCTCCATTTATGCGTTAACTGAATAAAATACTCAGTTACATTACTATTCATATGCAAATACCCTTACTTGATAAGCTTTAGAACTTAAAACCGCAGTTTTAAATTTTCAAACCATATTAAGCACTATATGAACTCCTTTCAACGGGATTACCAGGTGAAGTCTAGAAAAACATTGAAATGTGGAGGTTTTAAAGGTGTTTCAAAAGCACTTATATATGCAGTAACATTGGTAATTACAATAGATGTTGTCATCATAGCTTTGCTACGTCTAGTAACATTGTTTAGAACAATCCTAGGCGATGGATTCACAATTGCAACAGTAATTGTAATAGGAATTGCTATAACATATTGCATTTACTTAATATTGCGTAAACTGCTTGAGATCTGAACCCATTTCATTCTAAAGGATGCAATTCTTAGGGTGTAGTGGAAGGCAAGAATCACACCCTTTTTCAAGAGGCTACTCTCAGACTTGGGTCTCCAATACATTGCTTACTCTCTCAAGTACATGATCATAGAATATGTTACAAGCTTTTACAAGGTGTTTTAATCCAGATCTTGTTTAGCCTCATGCACTTGAATAGGGCTGTTATAGGTTTGAAGTTATTTGTAGTTAGCATAAATATTTAGCTTCTTTGTCTTCGTTAATAAAAATTTAAATATTTCTACATACATTACACATCTTCAGATGACCTACTCAAGTGCAATCCTATAAACAGAAGCACAAGTATTTACAAATACCATCAAGTACCGTTAGCAGAGAAATGCAAAACATGCTATGTATACTACAGAGAACCAGATGATGATCTTGGCCGTTACCGAAAAATACTTATGAATGTGGTGTTTGGTAGCCTCTGATGGGATGAGGAAACTTGCCCCCTACAGATTTGATGAAGATATTATCGCGTGCTGACCAACTCAAGAAAGATTTCTTGATATTTCTTAAAATGCTGGGTCTTGAAAGAGAGTTGTATAAAGGTGTTCTGAACATCTTTCCATATACAACTAGTATTATCTTTGACCGGATTTCTCTCTATTGCTTGGGCATGTCTTTCTGCATAGATAAAAAGTTCAACGTTACTTCGTATTCTTCGAACATATTTTATTTCAATAATTTCGTTATAGAGTCTTCAAGAAAACTAGAATTCTTGTGCCTTGGAAATAATGATGACATGCTTTGCAAAGTGCAGAATGCTCAAGGACTCATCAATATATATCAAAAAGATGGTTTAAAAAACATCTTCATTGTTACTGGTGATTCTCTAAAGCTTTACAAACTGTCTGCTAATACGCTAGATCATCTCCACAATATTAAAGCCCTTACAGTTATCTCTAACATGGGTTTAGCATTAACCATAGCTTTTGACGATTTGGGTAAGCTAGTTACAGTTAGCAGAAATTACATAGCATTAGAGCATTATGGTGTTTACCTATATATCTCTAGTGAGAGCATTGTGCAAGCCATTAGAAGAATAGCTGTAGAAAAATCCATAATTGTTTTGAGCAATACAAGTAACCGAAACTCTCATGTGCCTATTATTGAAGTTGTGGACACTTACACATTTTCAGCTCCATGGTTTTTTAAGGATAATTGTGTTGATATGTTTACTGTGAATATTATTGATGAACCTGTTAACACTATCATTAAGGTGTATAGGGGGTTCATCACAAAGGTTGGTGTGAATGGGATTGAACATGAATATAAGCATAGAATGATTAGAGTTGCCTTAGCACCATATGCAAGTACCTATTTGAAACTATGTGTTGCCCCTACATAAAAATCATTTGATTTACGTATATAGAGCGGCTAGTCTCTTCACAGCCTTCAGTAATTGCTTCTCATATGGCAATCCTATGAAAACTACCCTACCATTTATCACTATTGTGGGAACTGTTGTTACTGCATACTTATCAGCTATATCAGGATTTTCATATGCTTCTACAATAACTGACATAACATTATTTGCACCATACATGCTACTTACATAGGCAAACATATTTGCTAAGAGTGCTGCATAAGGGCAATAGGGACATGGCGGTGTCACAATGATTTCTATAACAGCTTTTCCTTCTAGCTTAGCAAGTTCCTCAACGGTATCGTTAGAAAGTCCATGGTCATTTGTAGTAAGCCTTATGAGAGTTTCAATAAAAGCTTTGATTTCTTCTCCTGCCGGCATACCTAAGTATTGTATTGCACCCTCTAATAGTAGTATTGTTGGAACTCTTTCAACATTATACTTCTTAAACACATCATGATCTTTCTCCATATCAAATCTCTCAACCAAAATAGCCTTTTCAGAGCCTATCGATGGACTTGCACTTACTAAGACATCTATGAGTCTCTCTGTCTCCACGCATGAAAAACACTTTGCTTTGTTTCCTGATGTAAATAACTTAAGCCTTACTTTTGATCTCATATCCTTTAATGTGTCTTTCAACGACTCAATATCGCTTTCTGTAAACTCTACTCTAAACATTTCCTCTATGTAAGGTGGCATGACATATTCTGAAACCATGTTACATCACATTAGCTAACATTATTTTATGATGTATCGCTTAAAAAGATTCCCCGTGTGACATTTAATACTTAGGCTTAAGTTAAATATAATACTCCTTGTTAGTGTATTCCTGAGCAATCTGTTTCATCCTCTCAATATCACTATACGTTCTCACATCCTTTATCTCATTCAGTCTTTTTTCATTAGATTCTAAGACAAATTCAAATAACTTAGAGGGTGCCACACTATTCAATATTACTGTATTGGGAATAAGACAGTGACCTCCTATATAATCTGGATAGTATATTGGTCTATCATGTAAGACTTTATGAACCTCTCCTACAAACCCCGCTATAACCGTGATATCTGCATTGAATCTCATTGCTATTCTGTGGATCTCATGCCACGATGCTATCATTATTGCCCTATACACAGTTTCCCATAGTTTTGCGAGTTCTAGAGACTCAGGATCGCCAGGGTATTCCTTAACATTAAAACCTGCCAAGATGTGATGAAGCGCAAAATTAGAAAGCAATTTTTGAGGCAAACTTGCAATCCATTTTGTCCAAAGGTATAGATGCTTTAAAATATTTGGATGCTTTCCTCGAACTGGCGAATATGCTGTGGGAATGCCTGTTTTCTCAAATACTTTTCTAGTAGTTCCTGGAGCAACTGTTGAATGAATCACGATGTGTTGTGGATTCAATGTCGAAACATAATACTGCACTATATCAACAAATCTATCAAAATAAGGTATAGCAACATGTAAAAACTCCACATCTTTTGGTATCTCATTCAACTTATTTACAGATTTTTGAGGGTCTATGTCATAGCCGTAAACCTCAAACTTACCACTAGATCTAAAAAAAGAGTAAAGGGCGCTGCCTATCTCACCTAAGCCTATAATAACGACTTTATCCATTTAATATCACCATTTTCAGTATTATATTAAAATACTTAAATTAATAAAGTGATATCAGAATATAGTTCTACTGCATTACTTCCTGAGTTACAAGCATTTTTACTGAAGTAATAGTGATGAATATGAATAGTTAGGATTCAATATTTTACTATAGACACTTCTAGAACTACACTTGCTCTAGTTGCGTTGTTTAAATTACTGTAAGAAAATTGGTACAAGAAAAAACGTAAAGTAAATATAAGCAAGGATAATTAGTGCACTCTAACCTTGATAACTAATGGAAACAGAAAAGTTCATAGGGTTCTTTAGATTCATTTATATACAGTTCAGTGCTTGTCTAGGTGATGAGATTGGGCCCAGGCAGAGTAAACCTAAATGAAGGGCTTCGCACCATGGGTTCCACAGCTACTGTTTCCCGGTAGATGGTGACTCATAGCGTTCACCACTCGCCAAGACCTGTAATTACCTGTAAACACTTGGTGAGTGGTTCATCATGCTACCCCTGAGCTCCCTCACCGCAACCGCAAAAGCTCACCGCTAGTCGCCTAGTGGCTCAAAGCCCTGCGGGTCTCGGAAACCCGGGGACATCGTTAAGTATGTAAATCTCTTTGATTTATAAATCTTGTAGAAGCTCAGCACTCCTCATAGCCCTGAGAAGTATTTAAATACAGCTATTCACAAATCACTCCAAACCTGTAACAGCCTCTCATATTCATTGATTTATGCTCTCCACAATCTACTTCCCAACGGCTTCACCACCCTGACCACCCTACAGGAGTTGTTTGCCCTTAGTCGCCTAGAGGTGCATCCACTTCCATCAGGTAGTCAGAATTCATGAAATGCTCATCAACCTCAAGACCTCACCGGCTTCAAGTCCTCATCACTACCACATTTTAAAAGGTTAAAGAGCTTTACTTTTATATTTAGGCATTAAAGGGGCTTAGACATCAATAAATGCAAACACTGCAAATGATTATGAAAACTGAAAAACAGCCTTTAATAGTTAGAGAAAGTCTGAGGATTTTATTCTCTATTTTACTAAGCTTGAGACATAGCATAGTGTTTTGGGGTTCAGCTCTCATACAAGTTTATATAACTTGATGTGGTCATAGCATCATCTTTATTCCCCCTCATAGCTCCTTGGATCTGCATATGCCTTGGGGGCGTTCAGGGCCACCCCAGAGACCCAACATCTTGAACACTCTTCAGAGACGCATCTTTGCTATGCACCATAGCTGAAGTCCAGTTTCGCTGAGACTCTTATAATATAAACCTATATGAAGCTCGAAACAGCCGCAGAAGGCGCATTAGTGTATGAATATGAAATAAACTACTGCAATGTTATATATTGCTTTAGTAAAGTGGAGATAGTACCATGTAGCATCTTTACTCAATTCATTAAAAACACTTTGTCAGTGCCGGAACCAAATCATCATGATACCTTCAGTCTAGGACGCCCACATCACATAGGCTAAGGTAAAAAAGATGTACCCAATTATAGAGATTGCATCTTTTAAGCTACTTTGTCAGAGTAGCTCAGCCACATCACATTCTGCTCAGCGCCTTTACCATCATCATGTCATATAGTTTCGACTTATGTTCTTATAGCTCCAAAGCTACTTCTGTCTGCATAATTTGCTGTATAGTATTTTGGCTTTAAATTTTTAATAATGTACTCAAATGCTTTCCAAGGATCACTTTTCTCTCCACATGTATACACATCAACAGTGGCATACTTGTATTCAATCCATGTGTGTACCGCAATATGACTTTCAAGAACTAAAGCTATTACTGAGACCCCTCCTTTCTTCCCACCAAAACTCCAGCTTTTAACTTCATAAAGAGTCATATTTGCAAGCTTTGATGCTTCAATAACTATTTCTCTGAGCTTTTCTTCGTTTTCCGCAATGCTTACATCTATTTCATATAGATTTCCATAAACATGCTTTCCTACTATTCTATCACTCATAGGGTCTTTATTGCCTTCATCTTTATTCATTTTTTCTTGACGCCTAGTAGAAGTGTGCTACATAATAGCACGCTTATAAATTTGTGCCTGCATAAGTACGTAAACCGTTACAAAATGAAACTATTTGATAAAATGTTATTCAAACCGTACCTACCCTCTTATTTGAACACACTATTGAAAACGGACAGTAAGTACACTCCCAACTATATCGAGGAGCAGGGCTTTGCACTAGTAAGCTGCGAATAAGGTCAGATACTTCACCATCTGAAGCAGGCTCTGTTACAAAATATTGTGAAATTCTATTAGGTGTTATATATAAAAGTAGTGCTTTTTTAAAGCCAGTGAGCCATAGATAAAGTCTTAGTTGTTGAATGTGATGCTTATGCGGAATATTTGCATCAGATCTGCTAGATTTTATTTCAATTAAATAGTCCCCTATAATGGCATCTACACGTCCCTTGACAATATACGACTTGCCCTCAACTTCAATGTTTTTCTCATACTCTACTTCAGTTTTCACATTATTACTTCCCAGAATCTCTTTTAGAACTTCTTCAATACCTACATGAACTACCTCACCATATATAGTCACAGGATTAAAGCTCTCTGCCAAAGTTATTTCTCTAAACTTTTTCTGAAAATAGTACTTAAGTGGGCAATATACAAGGTCTGTAACATAGATCTCGTTTTCAAGTTTCTCTTCTAGCTTCTTCTTAGCTTCTTCAATTCTCCAGCTATATATGAGAGCAGTAATATCAAACTCCATATCCATACCACAAAATATTGCCTAGAACCTTACTCAACAAGACTAACAAACAGCTTTGCCTCAGTAACACGGGTTATCATCACATTTGTTACATGCTCAGATCACAGCCGTGTTCATCACTTACTAGCAAAACTATTACCTCTTTACCTTCTTATATACTCTAATGAGGATTTTTGCTGACAACGTTAATTTGTATCTTCCACATCTTGTCCTTCTCACGAACCCCTCTCGTCTCATTTTTCTCAGTATTCCCCGAGCTTTATCTAAATCAACATTCCATCGCTTTGACAGCTCATCAATGGAATATGAGACTTTATCATCTTCTTCAAACACCTCAGCATATCTGAGAAGCTCCATAACTTTGACCATTAGATCTTGCTGAGACATTCACTTCACTTCAAGAACTTATCTTCCCATTTCTTTGCTAGTTCAACACTTTGCGTAACATCTACAAACAACTTACTCACTTCCTCAACATCTTCCACTCTAATCTCTTCTCTTCCCTTTTTCTCAGCAATCATTTTTGCTGGTTGCAAAAGCTGTACAGCATATCTCAGACTCCTTTCACTAGCTATTTTAACTAGGAGATCCGTAGCATCTTTTGAAAGCTTTACTTCCTCCTCTTCAGCCCTAATAAGTATTATTTCCTTCATCTCATCAGGTGTATAAGGACGTACAGTTATTATCAAAAGTCTATCGAGCAAGTCTAGAGGTATCCCATGCGGCGACTCTATATCTGTTCCACGTATTTTGGTAATACCTCTATTCGTCGCCATTATGATTATTGGAGAAAATTCGCTTTCCAAGACTCTTGATAAGAAGCTAAATGCTTCTATATCTAACATATGCACATCATCTATGAACAGCACCCCAGGAACTAAAGTCACTTTACCCTCATCCAATGCTTTTCTAACTGTTTCATCAACTGCTTTCCTAATTTCTGGGTCTATTTCTCTTTCCTCTGCTCCTATACCGATTATCGATATCATTGCCCTCTTTTGAGCAGCATAAGCTTCGTCAAGGTCATATAATGTAACAGTTCTTATGACCTCTTTTTCCTTAAATATCTTGCCTTTGGGCATTTCTTCAAAAACTTTTGCCGCCTCCACATCGTAGTACTTGGCTTTTTCAACTCCTTTCACTCTTCCCAACTTGAAAACCTCGCCACTATCAGCATCAATACTTATCAAATCTCCTCTTCTCACACCTAGCTGAGCCAACTGCATCGCTATACTCTGATCCACCTCTAGAGACTTCTCCTCATCCTTTGTTGCTAAAGTTATTCTAGCACCTCTAGGAACTTTAACATATGGATTGAATGGATGAGAAGCTAGTGCAAATTTTAGCTCCTTTATGACTCCTTCATACACTCTTCTGAACTCCCTTATTCTAATTCCAATAGCCCTCCTAACAGCACGCATCAGAATTTCTGTTTTCTTAACTTCAGCTGAATATAACTCAGCACCATTCATCATTACAAATGGTGTGTCTTCTCCAAGTTCTCTAGCAATGGCTATAGCCAATGCGGTTTTTCCAGAGCCTGGAGGTCCTACAAAGAGTATTCCTCTTCCTGCAAGTTTACCTTCTTTAATCATTTTAACAACCATACCAGCAGCCTTCCTCGCCTCCACTTGCCCTACAAGACCATCTGCAATGCGTATAGGTTCACCTTTTTCATCGAGGCCCAATCCCCTAATATGGCTATGAACGCTTATTCTCTTTAATGCTTGTCTCTTTGACTCTTCTTTGACCTCTCTTATAATGCTCAAGTAAATCACCTCACGATACACTAAACAAATAGCAGTGAATTCTTACTACCTAGAAGCTTATAAACCTTCCTTCAAAGCTTATGAAATCTGTAAAGGGCTGTAAAATTTGATTCAGCGTTCTCTGGAAAATTTTGTTGTGGTTGCAATACTAGTTCTTATAGTAGCTATATACATGTATCTTACAGTGCTTCAAGCAACTAATTTAGAGGTTGAGGAGGTCAGCCGATTTTACATGGGTGCAAAGGGTTATGTATCTGATGAGGTTTGGTATGTAGATGCTGCAAGAAATATCTTAAGGAAAATTTTTGGCCTTGAACCAAAGCAAATAGGCTCTACATTTAATGCGACATTGGTGTATCCATCAAAAGATTGTGCTATGAGGGCTTCAAATAATGCTCAGGCATATGGAATAACAGTAGTGAGTTCTGCATTTAGCAAGCTCAACGCTATATATGTATCAGCAAATAGCAGAGAAGCTATAGAGAACTTTGGTAAAGCTACCAATGCAACCGATATAGTGTATGGATGGATACTTGGAGATGCTGAAGGCATCAATAATTATCTTAACCTTGAACATCCCCCTATGGCTAAATACCTTATTGCTTTATCAATGTTACTACTAGGTGATAAACCCCTTTATTGGCGGATACCATCTATAGCGATGGGTATGCTAATAGTTGTATTAACATTTTTCATAGTGAAAAAGCTAATAGCATGCAAAGAACTCGCTATTATTGTGGCAACAACTGTAGCTGTTGACCCACTAATTAGAAACCTTGCTTCAATAGCATTACTAGATATCTTCGTTGCTGCCTTTACACTTCTCACAATTTTCTTTGCAATGAATAAGAGGTATAAGGAGTCTTTGATAGTTCTAGGCTTTGCCTCAACATTCAAGTTCACAGCACTATTAACATTCTTACCAGTACTATTCCTCTACATAGGTGAACTTATAGAAAGAGGCATAAATAAATTTACTGAAATACTATTCAAAGCAATAGAATTCCTTCTGCTTGCAATACTATCATTCATATTCTTCCAGCTACTTGTATCAATTCCTATAATACTGAAAATAGGATTTGGGCCATGGCTTCAGCAAAGCCTTTGGGGAGCTATATCTTGGCACTTAAGCATAAAGTGCGTTGGGAGTGGATGCCCCGTAGCTTCGACTCCATGGGACTGGTTTTTTGGAGTAAACTCGTTTCCTTTATACATATATCCAAATGGTTCTACGCTATATGCCCAAGGATTTGTACCAGCATATATGATGAGCTTCATTCTAATGCTTTTTACACTCACTTACAGATTTCAAAAAGCAAAATCTATGAGTAAAAAACCTTGGGTTATGTTTAGTAGCCTATTTATTGCATATGTTCTACTATGGATTGCAGGAGCAAAAACACAATATAGTTTCTATGCTGTTCAACTAACACCATTTATCTACATATACCTAATCATACAGATTTATGAGTTTCTAAAAAGAGATAACGTAATCCATGTGCTCATCTCGTGGAAAAAACTTTTTGAGCTACTTTGGCAAGCACTACTAACACTACTAAGCTACTAGGTTAGAATGAAATTGATAGAAAGGGACTTGATTACAATCCTGAAGAAGTGCCTAGAACTCCTAATTTCATTAAACTTGGAAAATGCTTACGGTAGAGAACTCCATGATACTATCAAAGAGCTTGAAGCCTCTCATCAGTTTCTATTTACACGAAAAATGTTGAACTTGTTGAGCGAACTTCATTCTAATCTACAAAAACTTCAAGATATTATAAAAAACATTGACACCGATGTAAGAAATAATTTAAGGGATGTTGCTGTGATAATTACTAGGAATGTTAGAGGTATTGCTACAGAATTTCAGCTAGCAACCAATAAAATGATGTGCTTGTTAACAATCATAGCCATGCTTTCTATGTTTATTAGCATGTCATCGCTATACTACATTGCATATAGCATGTCACCAGCAAATTTTCTACTTGTAATCATGAGCTTCGTAATCTTAGTACTAACTGCAATAATCATGATAGCGATTTACTTAAGGCTCATGGTTTCACTAATTCTACAACCCACACTCCTAGCTCTATCCATAAGCTATGCGCTATCTTATATTGCAGTCCATCAGTATATAGAGTCTGCGCTAATAGTGTTAATGGCGTTTAATGTAATACTACTCTCCCTTTCCCTATATATTTTAATGGGACAAAGCCTTGCATATAGGAAAGCAATATCCATAATTATTTACATGTATCAAATAGTAGACTCGATAAGAAGTTATATAGAGAAATATACAAAAAGAGAAAGAAGAGAAATAGATGAAGAGGTGTACAGAAAAGTATATGGACATGAATATCTTGAGCTTATTAAGTATGTCAGGGATACTGAAAAAATTGGTTAAGCAATTAAGTATGGTGATAAAAGATGCCTGAAAAAACTCAGCAACAAAAAACAAAAGAATTGAAAATATTTTCAGCTCAAGTCGTAACATTAGACACTATAAAGAATGATAGGCGTAAATTAATACTACTACACTTAATAAAAATACTCAATTCTGTAAGTGAAAAAGGAATGATACATCTAATAAATAGCCTGCGCGATAAAAATAAAATAGATTTAGGTTATAGCATTGTGAAGCTAGGCAATAGAATCATTGTACGAGAATTGAGTGAGGATCTCAAAGCCCTACTATATGTAGGTCTTATTGAAACTGATCCAAAATCTAAAAAACTTCAACTAACAAGCAGAGGAAAAGAGTTCTTGGAAAGCCTTCAAATAGCTGATAGTAAGTTAAATGAGATACTAAAAGCAGTTGAAGAACAAAAAAGTGTAGTTATAGCAATAGATGAAGAGGTTTCAGCTATAGTTCAGTCTGCACAACAAAGTGCTAGACGAAAGTAGTCTTCTTATGAGACTCTTTAAGATTTCCTGTAACTTCACATTTACTGCTGCAAATACCCAGATAATGATATGTTCCATTGCAAGATATATACATTGTATCATCAAAATATAAAAAGAAAACCATTTAAGGAGTGGGATGAAAACTGGTCTAACCCCTTCCTCACTCCTGGGACGAGTCTTTCAATTACAAAGCCTAAAACCTTTCGATTTAGTGACAATATTTTACAAAAAGAGACATTGATATTAAGCTATGTAGGTATGCCTCCTTATATGGATAACGAAACCCCTTCACGCTCTCCTCTCCTTCTGCGCCCACTACTTTCACCAAAGAGTTCAAGTAGAAGTGGGCTGAGCTTTCCTTCCTTTTCTAACTTTGTTATATAGTCTCTAAACTCTGAGGTATGCTTTACATCTAGATCTATGAGCTGTAACAATATACTGTAAGCTGTGATCCATACGTATTCAAGCTCTTCTTTAGGCATATTGCTAATTATAAATGGATCCTGTAGCCAGCTATCAAATGCTTTTAGAGTTCTGATCATATGCTGAAATGCCATTCTTGTATATAGTATTAGTTCAAGTCTGTCTCCCTTCTTAACATTTTCATTTACATTACTAAACCATTCCCTAACCTTCTTCTGCATTTCAATCCATTGTGTTAAGCTATCGTAAAGTGTTGACATCTTAGCACCCAAAATTTTTGTTTATACGAATTCTTAATAAAATTGTTTTAACTGCCTAATAAGTTGTAAGGTTTTCCATTCTTTTTAATTTCATCAGGTATTTTATCTCTATACAGCTGCAGAAACCCCAAGTCTTCTTCCTTCTGTCTAAAGTTGTCTGGAAGAAGCCTTGGAATTTCATCTATTATAGGATACCACCTACCACAACTAGAGCAGAACAGAACACCTGTCTTAATTTCAATTTTTATACATTCATCGCATGGCAGCTCCATGCCTTTTCCTTGAATTTCCTTAATAAAATCATTCTTATATGCACAGTATAGATCGCATAAAGGTTTCTGAAAACCTTGCGGTAACTTTCTTTGCTCATATCTAGCTATTTCTATTACTACAAGCTTTAGTGGAAAGCCCTTGTCTTTGCAATATGGACAAGCTAGGTAGTTAAGAAGCCTGTATTTCATTTATTCAAACCTCTCCTAGCTTCATCTACTAATCTAAGCAATTCTGATAACAATGCGTCAGCTCTAGATTTATCCCAAGACTCAACAGTTATCCTTAGTAGGGGCTCTGTACCACTAGGTCTAACAAGGAATGAGGCATCTTTCATTATCACCTTTACACCATCTATATCAAATATTTCGTGACCTTGGTACTCTTTTCTTAATTTCTCTGCAATAATTAAACCTTCCTCTCTACTTGTAATAGGTACCTTTGTCCTTATTATATATGGTTTTTGAATTGTATTAACAAGCTTTGAAAGAGTTTTATTGCTCTCTACCATTAATTCGGCCATTAATGCTGTAGCCATAGTACCGTCTCTCACCAGTTGATGAATCACATATGCAAACCCGCCATTGTCTTCAAAGCCAGAAAGTGCTCCACCTATTTCAATTATTTTTCTAGCTATATTCAAGAATCCCACCTTTGTCCACACGACTTCTATGCCTTTCTCAACGAAATATTTTTCTGAAAGTAAGTGACTTGTTGAAATTGCTGTAACAACTCTTTTAGGTAAATTAGGATGTTTCTCTGCTACATACTGAGACAAGATAACAGCAGAAATGTCGCCATACACAAAGTTGCCCGTCTCATCAATAAAAACAGCTCTATCACCGTCACCATCATGTGCCACTCCAAAATCTGCTCCAACTGCTTTAACTATCTGCATTAACTCATTTAGGGAGTCTGGCGTGGGCTCATACGGTCTATGTGGTATGCCTATCTCTGCATTTATTGTAAGAGTCTTGATGCCTAATTCCTTTAGCACACGCGGGGTAGCAAGTGCCGAAACACTGTTAGCACAGTCCACCACAACCTTTAGTTCCTTCTTCTTAAACTTCTCACTATCTATACGTCTCTTTACCCCCTCGATATAATAGTCTATGGCTGTTTCAAATCTCTCAACAGGTTTCAGCTCAAACCATGATGCTCTTCTAAATCTCGATTCGAACAATATAGACTCTATCTCTAGGTCAACGCGTGGTGGGGCCTCTATACCATCACTAAGCACAACCTTTATACCAACCCATTCTGGTGGATTGTGGCTTGCTGTCACCACAACACCATAGTCAAAACCCAGCTCTTTAACGCAGTATTGGAGTGCAGGGGTTGGTATGTAATCAGCATCATAAACCTTAGTACCAGCAGAAACAAGCCCTCCTATAACCAAGTGATATACTGAGTTATTGCCTATTCTTCCATCTCTACCTATTAAAGCTCTTGCCCCTTTTGGAAAATAGCTAGCTATAGCCATGGCTAACCTCAGCGGAAATTCTGGATCGTTTTTATCCACAACCCATCTAACACCATCTGTGCCAAAGAGCTTCCTAGCATCTGTGCTCATCATTGCATCCCAGCTACAGAATTTCTCAGCTAAACATAAAAACCTTATGGAGCTTTTAGACTTGGCGATTGCGTAGGTATGAAAAAACTGTGGTTTGATATCTTAACACCGAAGCAAGCAAAGTTATTCGGTTGCATATCTCTAAAATTGGAAAAAAGAGGTTTTGATACTATAGTAACAGCGAGAGAATATGATTATACGATACCTGTTTTAAAGAAATTAGGAGTGAAATTTAGTGCTGTTGGGGGATATGCTGAAGGACTTAGAGAAAAAATATTGGAGGAAGCGAAGAGGATTATAGAACTTCTACACATTGTTAATGATTTTAATACTTTACTCGCCTTTCCAAATCCTGTTGCCGCTAGAATAGCATTTGGCCTAGGGAAACCATATATTGCTTTTACTGACAGTCCTCATAGTGAGGCTCCATCTAGACTTTCTCTACCTCTTGCCTCAGCAGTAATATTCTCATCTTGCATACCCAAAAATGAGATTGAAAAATATGTTATAAGGGATAAGACGTTGTTGGTGCAATTCAATGGTGTTGATGAAGTTGAGTGGCTAAAAGATTTCTCATTTGATATCAGTTACTTGAGAAATTGGGAATTAGAGCCATACAACTATGTAGTGATTAGACCTCCAGAAATAAAGGCATCATATTACAAGTATAGTAAACAGGAAGTGCTAAGCTTTGCTATAAAAACTATAGAATTCGCAATTAAAAGTGGTTATAAAGTAATTTACTTACCTAGATATGGTGATGACAATATAGCAAAGGGCTTTAGAAATGCAAAGGAGGTGGTAATACCTGACGAAGGTATTGATGGAACAAAGGTTGCGTATTACGCTAAAGCAGTGATTAGCGGTGGAGGAACTATGGCTAGAGAGGCAGCTTTACTTGGCACACCTGGTGTTTCTATCTTTCCCAGCGAACTTCATGTAAACAAATGTGTTTCAGCATGGGGGTTTCCACTCTGGCATCAGACAAAACTCGATGAAGCTTATAACACTATAAAAAACATACTGAAGTTATCTGAACATGAGATTATACTTTATAAAGAGCATGCAGAGAAACTTTTAAGAAATCTTGAATCACCTTTTGAGGCTCTTATCAAGGTATTGGAAATAGCCCTAAGGTGAATCATAAAGTGCAAAATTATGTTATGGCAGGTATAGATGAAGCTGGTAGAGGTCCTCTAGTAGGGGATATGTTTATAGCGCTGGTAGCTATAGAGAAACAAAACCTACAGATACTAGAAAATCTAGGTGTTAAAGATAGTAAAAAATTATCAAAAAACAGAAGGGAGCAACTCTTTTTTCCTGCAATTTCGTTCTCTGACTTAGTAATTCTACATAGAATCCCACCAAATCAGATAGACGAATACAATATCAATGAGCTAGAGATGGTTGCAATCACAGAAATGATCAAAAAAGCTCTTCAAAGGATCCCAATTCAAGAGATATATATTGATGCATTTTCAAACCCAACTAGGATTACAAAGAGGTTAAATAACGTAGCTAAGAACGTGAAGCTACATGCTGAATTCAATGCTGATAATAAATATATTGTTGTAGCAGTGGCAAGTATAATTGCAAAGGTCTTACGTGACAAACACATAGACCAGCTTAAAAATATTTATGGTGATTTGGGGAGTGGTTATCCTAGCGATGCTAAGACCATAGAATGGATTAAGGGCTACTATGAAAAATACAGAGTGTTGCCACCTATAGTAAGGAAATCATGGAAAACTTTAGAGAGAATCTTAAATATAAAAACTGAGTTAAAGAAAAATAAAACACTTCTTAAATACCTTGGGAGCAACTCAAAAATGAAGTAAATCTATGCGTGGCAAGTTTACTTTGAATCACTTGAACATTTTAGGCTTAAAAATTAATTATAGTATTCAGAGATGGGAGGGTGCCAACAATGCCAAGTTATCCACGATTTATAGTAGACTCAATGCTAGGTCATGTGGCTAGATGGCTTAGACTCCTAGGCTATGATACACTCTACTTTAGGAAAATAGATGACTGGAAGCTCATAAAGATTTCTAGAGAAGATGATAGAATCCTGATTACACGTGATCTTAGTCTTTATCGCAGAGCCAGAAAGATGGGTTTAAGAGCTTTTTTTGTTGAGGACCCTGAAATAGATACTGTGTTAGCAGAGGTGTCAAAGAGGTTTGGAGTAGATCTAGAATTTCATAGAGATGATACTAGATGCCCTCACTGCAATACCAAGCTTACATATACGACATCTATTGCTGAAATAGCACATAGAATCAACAGTGCCATTGCATTAAGATATAAGGAATTCTGGTTTTGTCCTACATGCAAGAGAATTTATTGGCAAGGTACGCATTGGAAAAGTATAAATCAGGTATTAGAAGGCGCAAAGATCAAAAAAGCTAAATTGTCTAGCAAAATTAGCGTTACTGAGAAGAAAGTAGATTTTGTAGAAGTTGGTGAAAAGAGTTGAGTACATATAGCAATATCATCTCGCTTTCTGAACTAACACTAAGTGATGGAACTTACTTAGTACAGCTGGCTAGGAGAGCTATAGAAGAGTATATCACTAAAAATATTAAGATAGAGCCAGGTAAAGAGGTTGACAAGAAACTGCTGAAAAATGGCATGGCTTTTGTTACAGTAGATAGAATTGTAGGACCTGGGCAGAAGGAACTTAGAGGGTGCATAGGTTTTCTTCAACCAGTATCGCCTTTAGTTAAAGTTGTTATAGAATCAGCTATAGCAGCAGCAACAGAAGACCCAAGATTTCCTCCATTAAGCCCCGATGAGCTGGGTGCAATAGTTATTGAAGTTTCGATATTATCATCACCAATACCTATAAAAAGTCCTTCAGATATTGTCATAGGTAAGCATGGAATAATAGTTTCTCGAGGATGGCATTCAGGTACTTTACTTCCCCAAGTCCCTGTAGAGTACTGCTGGGATGTTGAAACATTCCTTGCTGAAGGCTGTCTAAAAGCAGGACTAGGAGCTGATTGTTGGCTAGACAAGAGGACTAAGATCTTTATATATGAAGGTAGAGTGTTTTATGAAGAAAGCCCCAGAGGAGCTGTGAAAGAACGAAAGTTAGAAGAAGAACTAAAGCATAAGTGTAGCTCAATATAGGACTCTTACAGATATGAAGTGATTTGTAGTTTACTATGAATATTTAGCTTCTTGTTTTTGATAAAAGTTTAAATATTTCTACATCTATTATGCATCTTCAGCTGAGCTGCACAGCTACGACCCCAAAACTCTGATGGAGCTCCATGGCGTTTGGCTTGATAGACGCCCATGATGTGTGGGTGAGGCTAGCGAACCCACACAGAGGTGTAGTCTCATAAACAGAGCTGCAAATATTTACGGATATCATCAAGTACCGTTAACGGGAAATACTCTTATCTCCTATTTAAAATACTTGAAATACTAATTGGTGTTAAACGCTATGATATTATCAGATTTTGATCTTATCAATTATATAAGGAGTGGAAGACTCATTATAGAGCCTTTTTCTGAGGATATAGTGAGAGAGAATGGACTTGATCTCAGAATAGATGGCGAAGTGTGTGTACTGAATGATACCACCACAATTTTAGATCCTTATAACACAGCTACGAATTTGAGTACCTTTTACAGGTGTTTTAAAGCTGATGAATTCATCTTTGAACCGAGGAGAATATACCTTGCAACAACTATTGAATACATTAAAGTACCTCCAGAACTCATGGCTTTTGTGGAGCTCAGATCAACCTTTGCTAGGATGGGGCTCTCAATTCCGCCAACAATTATAGATGGAGGTTTTGAAGGGCAAATAACTATAGAAATCCACACGTCTACTTTTCCAATTAAGATAAAAAAATGGACAAGATTTCTGCATGTAGTTTTTTCAAAGGTTTCAACTCCTATACAAAAGCCTTATTCAGGCAAGTACCAAGGTCAGCGAGGAGTTAGACCACCTCAGCTTCCCATATCATAGCATAACTTTAATGTATCTTAACAACGCTTTTTATCTCACCTGATACTAATTCTATTACATAGTTTATCTCATTTCTCAATTCTTTATGTATATAGTGTGTAGCTATTAACACCTTACCCCCACAATTAACAATATCCACTATATCTTCTACTAAAATTCGTGCTCTTGAATCATCTAAGAAAACAAAAGGCTCATCTAATACTAGTACCTGGGGTTTTAACACAAGTGCTCTAATTATTGAAATAGCTTTTGCTTGCCCTGCGCTTAACTTATGAACAGACCTCTTTTGAACTTCTGCTAGGCTATAACGCTTAATGTAATGGTCTATAAGATCCTCATCTATTTTTCCCCTAATCTTCATACCTATGCTGATGTTATCCCTAACACTTCCTCGAAGTAAGATTGGTTTATCATGCACATATACAATACTTTTTCTAATTTCTTCTTTCTTCTCTTTATCAAGACCCCAAAAATCAACTCCTTCAACTAATACAACACCTTGCAATGGCCTAAGAATTAGCGATGTTATTTTCATGAGGGTTGTTTTTCCAGCACCATTGGGTCCCAACACTACATATATGCCTGGTTCTTTAAACTCTAAGTCAATTCTCTTCAAAACCATTATCTGGTTATCATAGCTATGCCAAATACCTTTAAGAACTATTTCCATAACACGTATTCACCTAGGAGCTTTACTACGACTACGATGAGCAGTGTTATTGTGATCAATATAATACCTATCCAAATGGCATACTCATAGTTTCCTAAAGAGGTTTGAAGTGCTATAGCTGTTGTCAAGACATTTGTATAACCTTCAATACCACCACCAGCAATCAGAGCCACCCCTAGCTCTCCAATGGTTCTGGAGAATGCAATGAGATAAGATGATAAGAGTATTGGTACTAGTTCTCTTAGAATAAGCACCGTAATAAACTTTTCATTAGAACTTCCAAGAGATAACACCAATTCCTTCACGTTTTCTCTAACATTATAGAAATGTCTAGCCATGTAACTAGTAGCTGTTGGTAATGCTACGAAAAACTCCCCTAACATTATTGCATATGGTGTGTAAAGCAGTTTAAAAAATCCAAGAGGACCTCTAGGACAAAGTAACATGTAAACAAGAAGCCCTATAACAGTCGTTGGAATACCTACAAGAGCTTCAAGTATAGGAGAGAGCATATCCATACGTCTCTTGGACTTTGAAAGCCATAAACTAATGAGTATTGCTATAATAAATGCTGAAAAGGAGGCTACTGATGATATATAGAGACTCCTAATAGTTATTGAGGAGATGCTCTCAACCATAGACAGACTCGAAGTAAAAACGCTGTTGGATTCTTAAAAAGCTTTGATTATTTTAAATAATGTAATATGAGGATTATTTTAGCTTTGTGAGTGCTTCCCATGATTGCAAAACCATGGTTTCATTGCCTCTAACAGGATTTAGTAACCCTTTACATTTCTCAATTATGAGATCTTGCCCTCGTGATGTTATGTATTCCTTGAATTTGTATGCCACATTTAATATGTTTGTATTATTACATGCTGGTGATTTTGATATGTAGAAGGAGTACACGTTTAATAGATAACTAGGATCTTTTTCTAGTTCAACAAGATTCTGTATCTTTCCTTGATTTTTAAGTTTAAGCCATGACCCAATATCTGTTAGAGTATATGCTTGAATGTTGTCAGCCATGATCAGTGTTTGTGCCATGCCTTGACTTGTCTTTAGATACCAGCTTTTGCCTTCAGGACTGAGATTTGCTAACCTCCATATCTGTAATTCTCTTACATTAGTTCCAGATAAATCACCTCTGCTAACAAATCTAGCTAATCCTCTTTCACCTGCATAATATATTCTCTTAAATGCTTCAATAGCATTTTGCGCCTCATTAACATTTGCGGGATCAGTTCTGGGACCCACAATTATAAATTCATTGTAAGCAAATATCGCCAGTCTCTCAATTTTCCCCTGCTCTAAATATTGAAGCTCTAAAGAAGGGGCATGAACAAATGCAAAACATGCAGAACCGTCAGCCAGAAGCCTTAATGCCTCGCCAGAACCTTTAGCAAGTACATTGAATTTAACATTTGCATGTGTAAAGTTATTAAAATCATTAAGTAGTGTATCTAGTACACCAATTTGATACAAGCTAGTTGTTGTTGAAACAGTTATAGTGACTTGAGGCTGTATGAACAAGGAGTTATGCATTGTAATGACATAAGTGCTTGCAGCGATTAAGACCATCAGTAATACTATCAATACTATTAAAGATTTCATCCGCCTTTGACCCACATTTTACACCTTATTATTATATGATTGACCTCTTCTTAATAAAATTTATATCAAGTATCCTAACTTATTACCAGAGGGTATGACTATTGATGCTTGTGTAAACCTAAAGCTATGTTAATCGCATATCTACCTAAATCAATATTTTCCTAGCGAAATGCTAGTTTCATTGAATTCTCTCACAAGGTTTTTATGATTGTCTATTTTATATATCGCATCTGTTAAATACTTATGGAACGTTGAATTTTGGAATCTGGTTCAGGAGCTTAACTCTAGTTCAAGTTTATCTGATCTCCTCCCACTCTGAAGAGCATGGATTCCTGCTAAGGTGGGGAGGTTTAGGGCTATATCTTCCCACTTCAGGATTTAGCTCCAGGCCAGGTCTCCAGCCCCATTACCCTTACCCCAGGTAAGCTCGGAACTATGGATAGACTACCGATCATTGCCAGCAACTCAAAGAATTTAACGCTCTTACCAAGAACAATCAAAATAAAGAACACCTTACAAGATTCTCTATTCATCCTACCTTGAAAAGCAAGACTTTCAGTTATAAGTTTAGTTTTCCTAAAGCTTAAAAACACCTCAAATTATTTACTATTTACGAATCCTTGCATCTTACTCTAACGCTCTCAGACCCAAGCAACTCAGAGTCATTAATAATGTAGCGCATCACCAAAACAACTAGAATTAACGTGGTATGAGTTAAAAATATTGAGTAAATGTTTCTCTATGTATTATATATTGAACTTGTTTTAAAGTACTAGATTTTCTGGCGCTACTGTTATTCCATGAGTATTCAGTAATGCTTTGTCCTCTGATGCTGTACTTATGAGCGACATTGATAATGCTGTGTAAAGTGTATTGAGAGCGAGCTCTATTGTATCTTTAGCTGTTTTGGTGTCTATTCCAGTACCTATTAATATCTTAAATATTTTCTTTGACACTTCTTTTACATGGTTGTAATCAGAAATGATGTAACTCTTCACTAAGTCTTTGAAAAGCTCTGCTACAAGTTCCTGTTCAAGCTCTGTAAGGGTGTTCCATTCTCTTACATAGTTAGCTAGTGATTGAAGCGTTGAATATCTTATTCTAACGCCAAGATACAACGAAATAGTGTATATGGAGTGAAGTGCTTGGGATACACATTCATCTTCTATTGTACCATCTAAAGTATATAGACATATCATTACATTGTCAAGTTCTATGCCAATACTAGGCATTAGTATACACCAAAACTGTTATTCGGCTGAGCATTACTTATTAAACGAGAATCGAATAATAGAATTGATAGTGCCGCCGGCGGGACTTGAACCCGCGACCACCGGATCTCTCAGCCATACTACATAGCATATGAGTCCGGCGCTCTACCGGGCTGAGCTACGGCGGCCTAAGATATTGGATAAGGGTGACAAGGCTTTATAAGTCTTAGATTCAAAAATGAAAATAATGAGGGTATTCAAGCATGTATTTGAAACTCTATCAGCCCTTCTAAGCTACATCATAATTCAGTTAAGCCACCACACTCATCATGTGCATCATGTCTGTAAATAGAGTGAAATTTATTTTTATTTATAGGTTTAGTAAAATAGCAAAGATGCTGGCGGAAAAAGTTGAATGAGTGCAGTTCTAAACTTGTTGAAATTGTAAAATCTGTAGGTGCTCCTCTAACCATTGAAGTGGTCAAGTCTATTGCTATGCTATGTAGAGAAAACACATACAATTTGTGGTATGAGCTAGCTAGCGAAGGTGCAAATATAATAGGAGCTACACAAACGCCTCTTATTGAAAGTAAGAAAGAGAAGATAAGTGTTGAGGGACCTTGCTGGAGATGTGAAGCATGTGGAAAAACGTTTACTGATATCAGGCATCTAGTCAATCACATAACATTTTATGTAAGACAAAGAGATAAAGCACATATAGAACTATATCAAAAAATGAAGAAAATTGTTAATGAAAAAAGAAAGACATTTACCGAAGTAGTTATGGAAAGTTTAAGATGCTGATCAAATGATCAAACTTAGATGAAAAGCAAGAGTTTTAAACTAGCCTATATGCTTTATTATACATCCAGGTTAAGACAATTATGAAGGAGATTTTGAGAAGCTTTGTAACGATGCTCCATACTTCTAGTGGGGATGTATTCTTTACAAATGACAAGCGAAGAAAGACTGCCATTGTTGCATCAATAGCTTTAATATTATCTTCCTTCATAATCGGATGGAACTATTATGATGTTATGTGGTGGATTTCATGGTACAAAGTAATTGAGAAAAATGGTGTTTCATCAATTCTATCTATATATGATCTTTGTCAGCCTCCTGCATGTAAAGCTCCATATCCCCCACTAGCAATACTAATTTTTGTTTCAGTATATTTTATTGCAATGCTTGCCCCATACCAACTCAGATACCTTATCTTAAAGCTCTGCCTTGTTGTGATACCTACACTCATAGCTTTTTATGTGATTAAGAGAATTCGAGGCTCTGACATAGCTCTTGTTTGGTTACTAAGTCTACCTTTACTTCAGATACTATTTGTTTTACAATTCGATGTATTAATTGCAATGCTAACACTGCTTTCAACAGTATACATTGCATCTAGTAAGTACTCAAAAGCTTCAATAACACTTGCCTTGGCTACATTGACTAAGCAAGTTATAGCTATCATACTACCTTTACACATACTATTCGTATATAGGAAGTGTGGATATAAAAAAGCCATTAATTATCTATTAATATTCTTACTAACCATTCTACTTTTTTGTATACCATTCTATATTGCATCTGGAAAGGCATTTTTAGACAATTTATTGAGCTTTCATGCGACACGCCCTCCTCAAGACTTATCAATATGGGCATTATCCACATACGTTCTAGAATATGAAATCAGTAAATATAATGAAATTCTTGACAATTTGTGGATAATCCCATTTGCCATAACATACCTTATTGTTCTCTACATGGTGCAAAAAGAGACTGAAAAGAGGTGTGAATGTAACCACAATAACCTTGCAATAATAGCCATTTTCACTTCACTTTTGCTTCTACTTTTTATAACATTCAACAAGATAGGTAACTTAAACTACTCAGTATGGTTTGTACCAACATCGCTTATAGCATTTGACCTTCGTAAATTGAAAAAATTCATTCTTTTAACCACAATGTTAGTGCTCTTCGTTTCTTTACCTTATGGTCTTTTACTGCTACTTGTTCCTGCTACTGGTTATCAACGAACATTTATTGCTGAAGATATCGGCTACTGGGATGCACGAGCACTTCTCATGCAGTCAATGAACTACTATGTTGTCTATGTTGCAAGCTTGGTTCAACAATATATCGTTATACCTATTATACCTATACACATAGCCGTACCTAGTGATGTATTAGAGCTTCTGCAATGCATGGAGATACTTAATGTGGTGAAGAAAGGTCTTATCATGACTTTGATTATCCTTGCACAACTTTTCTTAATTTCTTTAATATCTTTGCATTTCGATGCATTAAAAGGTGAACATATATGATAAAAGTAGGGGTTGTAGGTGTTGGCAGGTGGGGAAGAAACCATGTAAGGGTTTTAAAGGAGTTAGAAAGCAATGGTGAAGTTAAATTAGAGGCTGTATGTGATATTAGGGAAGATGTTCTAGAAGGAATTAGGAAAGAGTTCAACATACCATTAGCAAAGACAGATTATATAGAGCTCTTAAAACATGTTGATGTTGTTATTATAGCCACGCCTATAGACGTCCTTGCCAAGGTTTCTAAGGATGCTTTAAGCGAGGGAAAACATGCTTTGATTGAAAAGCCTGTAGCTACGACATCTAAAGATGCAGAAGAGCTGCTAAAACTGGCTATGGAGAGCAATACTATTGCAATGCCTGGAATGATTATGAGATTTAATAACACTGTAAACATGCTTAAAGAACTTTTGAGGAATGATCCCCCCCTATACCTAGTTCTGAAAAGAATGTCAAGAAGACCTCAGCATATGACATCTTATCCGCTGTTACTTGACCTAGGTGTTCATGATATAGACTTGTGTAGGTATCTTACAGAAGATGATGTGGAGGTTGTTGTCAAGGCTCATAGACTTGTAATGAACTATGATGAAGTAATTATAGCTACTTTGAAGATGAAAAAAGGTGTATATTGTCATATACACATAGATGGCGTATCGCCATATAAGGTGCGTGAAATAGATGTAATAACGGGTAATAACTTTATGAGGGCTGATACAAACATGAATAGAATAACTATGTATTCTAGTACAGGTGAAAAAATTTTTCAGGGGGGAGTGCATGAGCCTTTGAAAAAAGAACTGCAGTGGTTTATAAATGTGGTAAAAACAAGGTCTAAGCACTATCAACCAAACTTGGTTGATGTTATAAACTATTTAAAGGTTATCGAAGCTATTTATTCACTTCTATAATCTTACTCAAGTTCTGTCCACATATACCCACAACTAGCACACTTATACACTTTGGCTATGGTATCAGAGCTTTCAGCTGATGATGCTTGTTTCCGCCAATAGTAAACACCGTTTTTTCTACACCTCGGGCATACAATTGACTCTGCAAATATAGCTCCAGGAGGAATACCTACAGCAACTTCTTCACGCTTTTCTAAGTGTTTCTCAAAAGATATACTCCTCTTTAACATTACAGAGTCCTTTGAAACCTCCATTCTGTATCCACATCTCATACAGTAAAATATATAGGAATTGCCAACAGTCCTCAAAACCATAAGGTTTCCACACTTTGGACAGAACCTCATAGTCATCGCCATAGAAACTCATAACAAATTTTTTAGTATCTAAACCAAAATATATACTTTATATTACACCTTAAACTAATTCATAAAGTCAAAACATTGTATTTATACATAAATTTCGTAACATAGTTAATCCAGTTGAAATTCAATTGTATCAGTACTCAAGACCTCTATCATCTTATCAACACCGCTGAGCTCATCATCCTCTCATTTCTAAACTCTTCAGATCTACTAAGACTGTATTATATTTTGTTTTAGAGCAGAGATTTCCTCAAGCAATTATCTGCAATAAGTAGCTATAAAGCTTTATTCCTGTCCTTGAGGTTCCCACCTGGTTAAGGCTTCATTGCGAAGGTCGCCAGGGTTCAACACAACCTGCAAGCCTCTCACCCACACCCTTGGGCAACCCATGGATTGCCAAATATTCATCGCCATAGATTTACAAAGACTAGGTGTAGTAGGTATTTAGGTGTTTATAAACTTAGAAACTACCAAAGTACTTATAGCTAATACAAAGCCCATTGCTGCTGTTACATGCCTTGAGAATGAGATATTCCACACAGCGTTAATTTGTCTGGCTCTTTATAACTCCTTTTCCTAAGTAACATTTTAGTGGTGGTTTATGTTGACACCTCGTGAAAAGCTCGTAATGATGTTGAGTGCTTTGAAAGATAGAATAGCCTCACCAAGTGATGTCATAGCATCAACTGGTTTGCCTAGGTATGAGGTTTTGGCCTCTTTTCATATTTTAGAGGCACTAAATATAATTGAGGTCGTATATGTTAGAGGAAATTATAAGTTGTATAAGCTTTCAGAGCAAGGTAAAAAGGTATTAGAAGCGTTGGCGAATGGCAAAGGATTTGATGTGATTATGAAACACGATGAAAAAGCTCAGGAATTAAGCAACGCAGCAAATAATATCAGTAGTAATGTTGCTGAGGCAACGGCATAGTATTTATAGTTTTTGATCCTTTCGGCCATAGACTTTAATACCTACATGTATTCTATCATCATGGCACAACATAAATCCCTTCCCTGGGGTGTTTAGTGTTTTATTTATGACCTCATTCTAAGTATGAGACCTCCTTGGGGCAATTCATTTAGAGTTGATTTTCAATGGTTTAGACCCTGGATAATATATTGAAGAAATAATTTTGCTTAAATTATTTCTTTCTATATGAGGTATATTGATGATGCTCATTTCAGATGTTTTTCAGCTAACTCTTGAATATTTAGATGTAAGAGATATTGCTTTAAGTAATAGACTTTATAAGGTTTTGATCAGGGAATTGAATGGATATATTAAGGGCCATAAGATACTCCACTTGCTAGCCAAAAGGTTAGTGATAGGTCATGTAAGGATTTGTAAGGAGAGTGTTTATGGCAAAGCTATAGGTTTTTATAAGGGAATTACAATAGGTAAAGAAACAAGGGGGTTGCAACAGTATAGTATCGTTGCAAAGGATTTTAAGGAGCTGTGTGTACATGATGTAACTGAGGTATTCAATAAATCATTTATAGAGCTTTATCCAAAGAGCCCATTAATACTTTTCGATGCCATATTATGGGAGCTGCATAGTAATGCTGAGAAAAAGAATGCTCTAAAGCAACTACTTCTTTCATTAAATGTGGTAAGGAGATACCTCACAGATTTGAGCATGAGTATAGCATCACCTTCTATAGAGATAAAAATGTTTCTAAAAACATTTAAGAATAGAATTACCATTACCAATTGGACACATATAGCACAAGCTAAGCGTGGTTCAATAGTGGTTCTAGACCCATATGCAGATAGAGCCCTTACTGAGTCAGAGGTTATAAATGCAGATGTATTTGTCTTAGGGCTCTTAGTTGACAATAAATTTCCAAGGCCTTTTGCTACATATGCAGTATCGCTTTTGAGAAACCTTGAAGACTGTGAAAGGAGAGCAATAGTGTATAAGGGACATGTTATTGGGGTGCCTAGGGAGATAAATAAGATTGTTGAAATATTGATGAGAGCTAGATTTGAAGGTGTTAGCATTGATACTGCTGTAGAAAATGCTATGGGTGTTGATGATAAGATCAATAGAGTGATTTATGAGGCTATGAAGTATTGTAGAGCGGATAAGGCTATCGATAAAAATGCTGTAAAGAGCCTTATGAAGGAGTTTGGTTTAGATGAAAGATACTATGGAAAAGTATTATTTAGGCTTAAAAGGTTTTCTTGTTGGAGGGAGTAAATAAAACATTATCTTTCCATCTAAATAATCTCTAATTACAGTTCTTGCAGCTTCTTCTATATTTGGCTCTTTATTATTCTTATATAACCACCCCCTCTTAACAGCTATATGCAGTAATATCTCCAAGGGGTCTAGAGAGTGCACTCCATAAATATTTTCAATTAATTTTGCATCAAAATTCAAAACCGATTTGAGGATCTCGCGAGCAATAGTTATAGGATTATCTATAAGCTCTATAGGCTTACTTCTTATTAAAACCTCTAACCCTCTAACATCAGATGGTATATAACCAGGAGTATCTATAACATAGATATTTGGTCTAATTTTGTATATAGTGATTCCTTTAGTGTAGCCCCATGAACCAGGGTATGGGCTTGTGGAAGCAACATCCTTTCCTTTCAAGGCATTTATAAGTGATGATTTCCCTACCTTAGGTAACCCAAATAGAGCTATATTTAAGCTTCCCTTCTCTTTCAGCTTATCCATAAAAAGATGTTTTAGTCTCTTTATACCTATACCTTTCAATGTAGATACACATACAGCATCAACATTATGACTTAATGCAAAGTACTCAACCCAATCCCTACAAATCTTCGGCGGCACAAGATCGCACTTACTAAGAACCAGAAGATAGTATCTGTTGAATTTATTTGCAATGCTTTCTATGACCCTGCTCTTCAACTCTAGGGGGGCTCTAGCTTCAACGATCTCTATAACAATGTTAGACATTGCTACAATTCTCAATATTTCTGAAGGTCTTAAGAGCCTCATACTAAAGTAAACCCACCATCTGCATGATGATGTTTATAAACATTTTACAACCTTGTTAACACAATTAGTTCATGGATTTATCTCCCTTTGTTTACTCCTATAAATCATTATCGAAGTCAATACTACAAACACTCTCTTCACCTTATCCATATCTAATCACACAGAGCAGATTATAGAATTTTAAATATTTAAACACACATTTCACCTATTAAACTTACTAGTACATCTGAAAAGAACTTTTGTTAATGCTTTGTAATTCATTTTACCGCTTTTTGAAGAAAATCATAGTATTTTGTGCTATTTGCCAAGTTCCACAATTGGGGATTCAGCCCTCATATACATTCACATGGTTTCACATAGCTCTGCACTATTTCATAATCTCCTTCCCCACATCCACACAGGTTTTCAAAGGCTTAGAAACATTTAGAACAGCCCAAGAACACACAGCTTCTCAAAGAGCTTCTGCCTTTCGCAGCTGTTCGAGTTTCACCAGGTTTATAAGGTTGCATTATTACACATCTTGATGAGATTCCCTGTGAGGGGTGAAGAGTCGTAGAGGGCTCTCCCCAAGGGCAGCAACCCAAGATGTGGGGTCCCTGGGGTGGCCCTGAACGCCCCCAAGGCGGATGCAGACCCAAGGAGCGATGCGGGGAAATAGAGATGAGGCAATGACCATAAAGCAATATGAATCTATATAAGAGCTGAACCCCCTCAACTCCTTACACAGTAACTCACTATTTCAATTGTCTTCAGAGCTTATGAGTTTCAACATCAGTCTATATAAAATATAATAAAACTTAAAGCAGTTGAGAGCCACGAATATTTTAGTGAAATATCTGCAGTTTGCAATAGCATAGCAATAAAGTTATATTAATGTTAATCATACACTCATTATGAATGCGCTAGGTTGTTGCATACACTTTAAATACAGTTCTTATCTCTGGAGGTCTGATGAAGGAAATAAATGTAGTGGAGTTTGATACCCCTATATTGATGGGAAGCACAAAGTTGCTTGTATATCAATTTAATCAAAAACTCTTGAGACTTTTTAACGACAATATTGTGGTGCATCCCCACATCATGCTATACTCTACCACACTCCTTATCTCACCAACGCCATTTGCTTTTAAGCAGGGCAGCACAATCAAGCTACACAGTATTCTAGCACCTCGCAAAGTTTTTGAATTGAGTCAAAGACTTGAAGAGGTTTCCATGGTGTTGCCCTTTACAGATAATAGCATAGCTATATATTCGCCACTCTCTACTTCAGCCAAAATCATTCTTGTCAATTCTTCAGAGGAATTCGAACATCATGATTTAGAGTTTGTGAAGTACATAGTACCACAAGGGCTTTTCAGTTACATTGTTGACACAGAAAATCGTTTATCCATAGCTAAAGATTTTTCAGATGTTGAATTCCTCGCCAAATGCCATGATGTTAGGTATGCAGAGCTTGAAGGTGTTAAGTTACTTACATGCCATGTAGGAAACAGTAAAACTGTTGTTTTAAGTGATGGTCTCTATGGGCATGTCCATGAGTTCCAGGACAACGATTTTGGATCTGTGATAAATGTCACCATGTTACATAACACAATAGCTTTGCATACTGATACTGGAACCATTCTCATAAGTTTTGATAATGGGAAAGATCTCTTATATAGAACTAGTTATCGCATTGAAAGTCCTATGCATCTATACGATGGCATATTCATAGGGAGAATAGCTAATCACTTAGCACTTTATGATGCAGATAAGAATAGATTAAAAATCCTGAGCATACAAGCTTCTAATCATGTAAAGGTATATCCACAGGAAGGCATTATTGCTGTAATGAGGAAAGATGGTGTAACCCTTCTAGGAATTGATTATGAGAAATTTGTTGAGATAAAGAAAACAGTGCAAGGCATTGCCCTAGTTAACTCAAAGCTTCTACTCCTTACCAATGGCAAACTAGCAGTGTATGAGCTGAGTAAAACTAGTGAATCACTTATAGCTGAGGAACTATATGAAGAGCCTACAACACTCGTAAACTGCAGTGAAGCAAGCGATAGAGAGATTATATGTACAGACATTCTAGGAAGGATTATAATAGCGCATGGGGATCGTATTCTAAAAGCAACTCCAAGAATACATAAACTTAGAAACTCTTCACATATTTCAGTATTGCTATCATCATACACACCGGGCTATCCACTAAAGATTGTTCCATGCGAATGCTCTCACATAGCTTTTCAGCGATATAATGCTATAACAAGCGAGATTATTGCTGAAACTAAACAAAGCCCTAACTTTCATCTGAACTTAATGCTACATGGCATTATAGGTAGAGAAGAGAAGGTAATCGGATTGCAACAAACTGCTAAAACTAGAAATTCCAGGAATCATATCATCCAAAGGCTTGTATTACTAAACAACTATCCACTAACTTGCAATAGAGAGATTGAACACTCTTTGAAAGAGTGCTTAAAAACATTGTTGCTTGCAAGTGAGTTGCACTCTTCTGCTATTTGCGTAGCTAATGAAATGATGTTTAATAAAGACAATGAACTTGATACTATGGAACATTTACTTGTTGCTGTAGAAGAAATTGAAAAAGTTGATATGCATCCCTTAGTAGACTGGAAGAGGAGAACAGTATGCTTTTACCCTCCAACACTACAAGATGTTGATCTAAGGCTAGAGGTATTCTGCGGATCTCATATCCTTACACTAGAAAGTGGTTGTATGAAATTAGATAAGGAATGCAACTATCTAGCCATGGCAATTACAGCTAGAATGAGAAATGAAAAATGCGAACAGAGAATAATGCTACGTTGCAATACAGTTGCAGAATTGCGGCGAGGTGAAACCTCTGCAGCGTTATTTGAGCAAGACATAGTATATAAACTAGTCTTACCAAACACATGCATAGCTATATCATATGCAAAAATTGTTTACCGTGATTACTTACAATTGCATATTGCTATGAAGAATCAGTGCACTAATGTAGTCCCAACAATTTTAGCACACGGCTATTCAGATATTATTGCACCAAACTCAGAAAAAGCTTTTGTTATTCCAATAAACCTGGATGACATTATTCGAGGAGGAAGGGCTATAGGAATAGCAGAGCCTACGAAAGTAAGCGTGCTTATGTTTCCAATAAACTTGTCCCAATTACTTCAATCAGCTCATCAAATCGCTTTAAAAATCTCAGCTACTATTGGGCTTAGAAGATGACAGAAAAGATAGGCAAAACTGTGGCTGAAGCTAGGAAAGTATTAGCTATGTTAAGCAAGTCTTTAAGCAATTCCTTTAAAAAAGGCTTTGTCCTAAGGAAAAAGGGAGAGCCCCTATGCGAAGAACTTGAAAGAGGTATTTATAGATGTAGCAATGCCTATGAATCAGAGCTTGTAGCTCTCTACACCATAGAAAATGCTGACGTCAGAATAGATGAGCTAGCATACACAGACTTTTTAAATCACTTAAAGAGGTATATAAGCACTATTATCCCACCTGGTTGCTATTTAATAACCTTATCAAGAATAGGACTTGTGAATGTTGATAGATACTTATCGCATATTGATAGCAAGCTCCAGATGAAAATAGTAGAGCTAGAGCAAGACAAAGCAAATACACGTCTTAGAGCATCTATAGAAAATCTGCTAGAAGTCCGAAAACGTGTATTAAGTGGTGTGATACCTGTTGAAATCTCGAACACTATAGCCATTGTATGCAAAGACCTCAGCATATATCGAGAAAGCTTAGCAAAGGTTCCAAAACTAGCTAAGCAAATACTAAATATATCAATGAAGAGTGTGAGAGCCCCCATAATCGCTGCTCAGATAATCAATTTTCGCTAAGCATAGATACAAGGTAATGCTTTTAGACTCCGTGGCTTATTCCTTTCCTCACATGCTACTAGATACACCAATAAAAAGCGATAAGAATGGTGTTTACATAGGTATAGACATACTCTTTGGTAAAAAGATTTACTGGCATACAGAGCAATCTCCAAGGCATCACATGCTTGTTGTAGGACCTACAGGGTCTGGAAAAACAATAGCCCTCACTACCATAGCAACAAGGCTTGCTAACTTGTATAATACAACTCTAGCAATATTTGATGTTAAAGGAGAGTATGCATCGCTTATAAGACTCTTTACAGATAAGAATTTTATTGTATGGAATGTTCTTCAAACACCTATACCTATATGTAATTGCAGTGAAGCTCAAGAAGATATTACGCATAGCATAAGGCTTTTCATAAATACGTTGAATTCCTTGTATAAACTTCCTACATACATAAGAGAGCAAATTCATGAGCAGCTAACAAAGTTGTGCAAGTATTGTTACGAAGCCTCATTAGATAATGTGCTTCGTGGTTACTGGGTGGAGGAATCAGAGACCATGTACACCACTCTAAGCATCTTTGGTACAGCTTCAGAATCCTCTGCACCATTACATCTACTTTATCAGAAAAACGTTGTTATGGATCTTAGCAAACTTTTCTTACTAGATCCCAAAGCCGCTGCCATAGCAACACTTTATGTACTGAAAAGAATGTTAAGGGTAGTGAAAGATTTGAATACTAGTCCCATAGCTAAAATAGTTTTATTAGATGAGTTATGGTACCTGGCACAAAGTTCTATAGAAGACTTGGTTAACATACTTATCAGGTATAGCCGAGGTTATGGAATTGCCTTAGCAATGGCTACACAAAGCATAGATGACTTAAATCCTTATGCCGATGTCATTGCCGAAAACTGCAGTACGATACTAGCATTGTCCTCGTCTTCAAGAAACTATTGGGTCAGGCTCTCAAGATATCTAAACCTGGGTAAAAAAGGTATTGAAAATGCAACAAAATTTGTAGGTCAGGGAATTGGTGTAGCTAAGCTGTATCCCCATGAAAAACCTTTCTATGTATATATCGACCCTATTGACTAGCCCATTACATTACTTCTCTATACCGAGTTCTTCATGAAGTTCTTTAGGTGTGATTAGCCTAGCACCACGACTTGCCTCATGCCTCTTCTTCAACTCTCTCTCTTTCTGCTTCTTCTTCCACTTATGTCTATGAGTCTCTCTAAACCTTGCTAATACTAAGCCCCTCATTTTTCTACCAGCCGATGTTTTACCTCTGAACACCCTGCCGTGGTGACCTGGATTTGTTACCCAGTTTATGTCTGGGTCACTGAGTATTGCTGGATGATGGGGGTCCACCAATATTACCTCATAGTACTTGTAAAGCCCATCCTCACCAACATAGTAACTGCCTAAAACCTCTAGATTTCTATACTTTCTCGCAGCCCTCTCCTCAGCTATAAGCCTTAAACTCTTTTTAGGTGAATGTCCATAGATCCCCATTCTCTTAGGTCTTCTACCTGAGTTGGGTCTAGGTTTCCTCAACCCACCTTTCCTAACCCTTACCCTAGTTACGACAAAACCCTGTTTAGCCTTATAGCCAAGTCTTCTAGCCCTATCTATCCTTGTAGGTTTCTCTATTCTCACTATCGATGGTTGCCTTCTCCACTCCACTAGTCTCTGTTTCATTAGTAGCGCATGTTCTCCCTCGTAAGGCTTCTTCCACATTGATGCCATATAGTGATACATAGAGTTGGCCAAAAGCGTCACCTGTTATTACTAGCTATGCAATAGTATGCATTTATAACAAGTTTTAAGCAATAATGAAAAACAGACTCTGGGTAATGGCAATGCCACCACCAAAAATATACATAGGATTACTAGGCAAGACAAATGTTGGCAAATCAACCTTCTTCTCTGCCGCCACTCTCATACCAGTAAAAATAGAGAACAGACCATTTGTAACACTAGAACCCCATACTGGGATAGCATACGTTAGAAGAACATGCATACATAAGGAACTCGGGCTTCCCAAGTGCACCCCTGTCACATCTATGTGTATAAATGGCGAAAGATTCATCCCTATAATATTAGTGGATCTGCCAGGTCTCGTAAAAGATGCTCATAGGGGTAGAGGACTTGGGAACAAGTTTCTAGACGCTATTAGGCAGGCAGATGCCTTGATACATGTTGTTGATGCGTCTGGTTCTACAGACGAGGATGGAAGACTTGTAAAACCTGGTTATAGAGACCCAGTAGAAGATGTTCTGGAAATTGAGAGAGAATATGATGAATGGATGTATGGAATTGTGTCAAGAGACTGGAGCCGTTTTGCAAGGGCTCTTGATACCATGAACAAAGGTCAGGTTATTGAAGCACTTGCACAAAGACTTTCAGGTCTCTCAATAAGTAAGGAGCATGTATCTATAGTTCTCTCTCTAACAAAGCTTGATAATACGAAGCCCTCTAGCTGGGGAGAAGAAGAACTAAGGCTCTTCATAAAAACCATTAGGGAGATAGCAAAACCCATAGTTATAGCTGCAAACAAAATAGATGTACCTGAAGCTGAGGACATGTTTAGAGAAATGATGAAAAGATTGCCAAACAGAATAATAGTGCCTGTAACAGCACTTGGAGAACTCATGCTGAGAAGGTTTAGTGAAAAAGGATATATAGAGTATCTTCCTGGAGACCCAGAATTCAAGATAAAAAGTGTTTCTGCTTTTACTCAGCAACAACTCAAAGGATTGGAAATGCTTAGAGAAGTCATGAAGAAATTTAGTGGAACAGGTGTTCAAAAAGCTATAAATGCTGCTGTATTTGATGGATTAAAAAGGATAGTAGTTTATCCAGTTGAAGATGAGAATAGATATACTGATAGCAAAGGGAACATACTTCCAGATGCATACCTTGTACCAAGAGGTTCTAAAGCCCTGGATCTGGCATATATGATTCACACAGATTTGGGTAAGAGATTTCTCTACGCCATTAATGCTAAGACAAAGCAGAGGATGGGCAAGGATTATGAGCTTAAAGATGGAGACGTAATAAAGATTGCTGCAACGGTGTAAAATATGCAAAGCCCTGAAAATAGGAGAGTTACATTATCTGAAGTAATCATTTCTACGCTATGCCACGCAACAGAGAACTGTAACAAGGTTAGAGAGGCAATATTAAACTTAATACCACAGCACATAGCGTCATCAACGCGCATAGCTGAGGACACTATGAAAGGATTTTATGGAAACCCGATAAAAGTGTTTGAAGCTCGGTTTAGAGATGAGGAAGCATACAGCGTACTAAAGTATATTGCAAATATTTTGAGTGAGCTTGATAAGAGATATGTGATGAATTCTCTTGAGGTAAGGTATGATCTCAAGGAAAATAAAGTATTTGTAAGAATTGATAAACAAAGTGCTTACTTGAATAAACCTATAATATCTGAAGGTGATGATGTAATAAAAATTGTGTTATCTTTCTCAATGCTTAGATCGGTAGAGGGGGTTAGAAAATTTCTGGAGGAGATATTCTTTGGCAAAGGAGCCTAGAGCTAATATGCTTGTATTTTTCGAATCCTGCAAAGATGTTGTTAAATATGTTGCTGAGGATAATGCCTCTATACTAGGCTTAGATAAAAGCTTTTTCGATTTGTGCAAAGACTCTTTAGCAGAACTTGAAGAAGAGGTAGTAATAATGCCAAGACGGATAATAACCATCGATAGAAAATCCATTGGTATTATCACCACGCATAGAAAACTCGATGCCTTAACTGCATTCAAGCCTCTTGACACTCAATCTGCTAGGGTCTTAGCTAAAATCAGGAAGAGCACCGTATTGCTTGTTTCGCCTAATTCCCTGAAGTACGTTAATGAGGCACAGGTAAACTTTCTTAAACAGTCTCATTCACGCAAATTTCTTGAAATTGCTTTTGGAGAATTTGTAAAACTCTTAGCATTGAATTCCAGAAGCATGCATGCGAGCAAGGCTTTTTATAGCCTTGGCAATACTATGGAGAAGGCCTTAAAGCTTGACATAGGTGTAGCTGCATCAGGTGCTATTGAAAATTACCCAAAATGCCTCTTTACAAATCATATAGATGCATTACTTTTCTCCATGGGTTTTTCAAAAAGAGAGCGAAGAATGATCCTGGAGGTTTACCCCCTTGAGCTATTGAAGGTGTGGTTGGGTGAAGAGTAGTTGGAGTACTTTATCATAGTCATAATAGCTGTAGCACTATCAGCAACTTCATTAGCAGTAGCTCTATGTACTGCTTTATCATTGAGGAAAAAAGTTTCTGCTCTTCTAGATGAGCTGTCCATGGCGCTGCTTGCCCGTAAAAAGAGTAAAAAGGTAAAGAGGTACATATTGCTGAAGGTAGTGTGTAGTGAAGAAGCTGATATAAAGGCTTTTATGATGGATTTTGAGAATAGGGTTTCCAAGCTGTTAGGAGGTATAGAGAGAATGGGGTGCAGCTTAACAATTGCAAGTGTTTCAAAGATCTCCAACAGGATGATTATCAGAGTTACAGGAGATTACCAATGCTTTAAAAAAGTCTTAGTAGCTCTATCAATACAACACATACTATTTGGAGGCTGTGTAGCTATTCCAATAAGAACTTCTGGTCTCTTCTCTAGGCTGAGGAAGTGGATTTACTAAAGGTGTAAAGACCTCTTAGGACTTCAGCACCTGTATTACAGATTCAATGAATTTCACAGCTTTCTCAAATTCCATCCTACCCCTCTCAGATAGCTTGTAAAGAGTTTCACCGCCTACCTTGACAGTTTCAAGCAATCCTTCTCCAGCCATTCTATATACAACACTATAGATAGTGATTGTAGAGACCTTCAAACCCATTTCACTTTTCAGTATCTTGACAATGTCGTAAGCCTTCACAGGTTTGGAGCCTAGCAAAGCTTTTGCTACATAGAGCCATAGAATCTCTACTGTGAGCTTTCGTCTAACCCTCCTCAATGCCTTTGATTCCATAGTCTATCAAATATGCCTACTACTAATAAAGCTTATAAATGCGCCCCAGTATATATATGGTCAGAAATATTTAGGTGTGTAAATATGATTAGAGTTGGAATCATTGGCATAGGTAACATAGCTGCCATGCTCGTCCAGGCAGTAGAGTTTTACAGGAGGACAGAGAGAACTGAGGGTCTGATACATCATGTTATTGGGGGGTACAGAGTAGATGACATAAGATTTGTTTATGCTGTTGATGTATCAAAGCAAAAGGTTGGTAAAGATCTTGCAGAAGCTATATTTGCTAAACCGAACCAGGTTCCAAAATACGTAAACATACCAAAAATAGGTGTGGTAGTTAGAATGGGTAAGGTGTTAGATGGTGTAGCTGAGCACATGATGGAAGATTTTGCGCCAGCTAATGAACCAGAGCCTACAGAAAAGGATATCATTAGAGAGCTTGAAGAAGCTAACGTAGATGTAGTGATTAATTTGCTACCTGTAGGCAGTGCGAAAGCCAGTAGATTCTACGCTGAAGTGGCTGCAAAAGCTGGAACAGCATTTGTAAACTGCATACCAGAATTCATAGCAAGTAACTCACATTACGTGAAAATATTTGAAGAAAATAATGGTTTGGTACTGGGGGATGATATAAAGGGGCAGCTGGGTTCAACAATAGTGCACAGAGCTCTCGCAAGCCTTGTAGCTATGAGAGGTGCTGAAATAGTTGAATCTTATCAGCTCAATGTGGGGGGGAACACAGATTTCAAGAACATGCTTGATCACAGCAGGCTAACTAGCAAAAAAGTGAGCAAAACTATGGCAGTAGCATCTACACAGCCAGAACCAGAGAAACTTCTCAACAGCTTATTTGCGGGACCCAGTGGCTACATACCATTTCTCGGCAACACCAAGGTCTCATACATATTTATGAAGATCCTTGGCTTCATGGGGTTACCTGTGACAATAGACTTAAAGCTTGTTGTAGACGACAAAGCCATGGCATCAGCTGTTCTAGCAGATATTATAAGGCTTGCAAAAGCTCTCAGAGACAAAGGTATTAAGGGGGCACCAGATTGGGCCTCTGCCTTCTACTTCAAATACCCACCAAAACAGGCAAAAAGCGATGAAGAAGCCCTTCTTAATTTATACATGAAGCTAGAAGAGCTGGGGATAGAGATAGAGCCTCATAGACTTTACCTCTGGCACTACATAAATAGATGAAGAGCCAAGAACCTTTTTATAACTGATGGCCTTGTTTTGATGTGGGATGAAAGGTTTATAAGTTTGATATCTAAATTATCTTTCTGTCTCTATGTATTAGTAAAGCAGGGTTTTGATGTCCCCTACTTCCAGCAAAATGTAGATGATGATGCCGCTCCAAACAGCTAGATTTCGTGAAGAGCCCGTGACGAGCTGATTCTCATTTTAGAAAACTCAGCCTGTAAACAATAGATGGTAGCGTTCCATGCACTACCTTAAGCTTCTCAATCTCAGCTTCGTGAAACTCCCTTAAAATTGCCTCTGAAATCCTTGTAGCAGAGGTTATGAAAACAACAGTTTCAAATCCACTATCCCTAAGCACTGATAGAATTCTTCTATAAAGTTTTCCCAGAGCACCAGGTTTCATTCTATAGCCATAGGGAGGGTTGAAAACAGATATTGTGAAACTTGTTCCAAATTCCTTTTCAAGCTCTTTCAACTTTGGTGTGAACTCTATTGAATCCCTTGCTACAAAAAGTGTAACGTCATCAACACCTGCGCTCTTGGCATTTACAACAGCTCCTTCAACAAAAATAGGATTTATATCTACACCAACATGAATTCTCTCGCTCTCTGTGACACCTCTAGCACATAGCTTCTCAAATCCTTTAGCAATGCTTGGAAATAGCCTTGGCATAACATTCCAATTAATATTCTTCCTAGCAATGCATGGCACTTCAACTCCTTTAGCCTGTAAAGCAGCTTCTATAGTGATAGTGCCTCCTCCGCACATAGGATCATAAAGCCCTTCACCAGGTCTCCATCTAGCAATCCTTAGCATAGCACATGCTATTGTATTCTTCAGCCCAGCAGGATGGGCAAAAACCTTGTATCCTCTTATATGCATAGAAACCCTGGTCAACGAGAGAGCCACAATAAGCCTTGAACCATTGAGTTCAACATATATCTCTACATCAGGTTCATCCAGATTCACCTTAAGCCTTACACCCTGGGACTGCATATAGTTATCAATTACAGCTTGACCTGCAACCCTGCTTATATCCATACTAGTAAAGCTATGTACACCCATTCTCTCAGACCTTATTGCAAAGCTCTGATTAGGTTCAATTAATGTGTTAAAATCAATCCCTTTCACAACTCTGTAAACATCATCAAGAGTTGCAACATTTTCATTCACAGCAATCAAGTTATAAATGTTATTTGCAATACGCGACCTTAGCACATCAATAAGCCTATCAACGCCAACTTCTATAAATACCCTACCACTTGAAACACTAACGATACTAGCTTCAGAAAGCTCAACAAGTTCGCGTGCCAATACACTTTCAAAACCTGTATCGCATGTAACTAACAACTTCACTAACACTCACCGAAAAGTGTCAGGCAGCCACCGCAACCTCACCAATCGGTAGCGGTCGGGATTAACATCATCCACAAATACATTGTGTATACAAAACTTATTAAGTTATTTAAATTCGAAAAGAGTGCTGCACCTTGGTTACGTAGACAAGTATGCTATGTGATTTAGCGTTTCAAATTAGCGAGCTGTGCTTTACAGGCTATGAGCATGGGACGACTAGTGTACCTATAGCTTCCCCTTTTGCGGCCTTTTCAACGTTTTCAACATGAAAACCATTGAATATTACAACATCTATGCAACTTCTTTTAACTACCTGCATAGCTATTGGATCCAATAGCTGATAGCCTCCTGCTTCAAATCTCTGGCTTAAAACCCTTGCTAACTCATCAACAGATATCCTTTCAAATTTCTTAGCATTGGAAAACATCTTCGGATCCTTATCATATACCCCATCCACATCTGTAGCATAAAGAATTCTCCTTATACCCAACGTCTCTGCAACGATGGCTGCTACAGCCGCTGTTGATTGACCTGGTTGCAGCCCTCCAGCAACAACAACTTTACCTGTGCTCCAAGCCCTCTCAACCTCTTCAATACTCCTAGGTATAGGTACATAAGCACGCTCCCCAATAGCATAGGCGAAAAGTAGTGCATTAACTCTAGCAACCTCAATCCCCACCATATCGGCTTGCGCATTACTCAAGCCCAAAACCCTTGCACAACTAATATAATTTCTGGCATAAGTACCCCCACCAACAATTATAGCCACCCTGTAACCCTCATCAACAAGCCTATTAATAACTACAGCATACTTCTTCACAAGCTCAGCATTCTCAGGATCAACTATCTTGCCAGAAAGCTTTAGCAAAAACCTGTTGACACCCAACATAAAAGCACCTTATAGCTACAGGAAGCTAAAGCTAGGCAGTGTTAAAAACTCTAAGCACCAGAAAAACCTACATCATTGTGGACCATGTATGTAATTCAAGGTTTTCAAAACTTAACGATCTACTGCTAAAAGTAGAAGGATTGTAGAGACTCATACTAGCTATGGTAATAATGCAACACCCTCTGAAGAATTGCAATTCTAAATTACATGTAGAGCCATTATGTAAATAATGCAAATAAGGCAATTGATTAACAAGTAATGCGTGTATATATCCTCAGTCATATACATCAAAGTACTAATATAACTATAGATATATCAAACAGTAGAACAAATAGTACACAAGGTGGTGTACTATTTGTATAGCTGATTCCCAGCAGTCATTCAACTACTTTATATTAATCAAATTCATCTCAAACAACGAAAATATTTACCATGAACCTCCACAAATTTACCTTAGCACAATTTCGAGACAATCCACATGGTTAGAATACCTAATTGTAGCAAATAATTCTAAAAAGCAGAAAGAGGCCTAGAAAATGACTTAAGTATTCTTTGCAGAAACTACAAATACAGCTATTGATAGCTCTGTGCATCTCTTAGTGCATCAACTAATTAAAAAGTCTGCAAATTAACTATACAAAATTACATTGTATTCAAGATTATACAGTCATATAAGTAAATTAATAATAAAACAACTCCAGGAATGCTCTAGTCTCGATACATATTTGAAAGGTAATAGCTAAGACAGTTCGATACTGCCATGACTAGTTTTACATGAGTTGTGATTATCTGTATTGTAGCAGTCTCTTTGTTTGTAAGCAGCTTATGGCTTGCTTTGACAGCTCTTCATGCGAAGCATTGAGATCTCAAATACGGAAAACCGAAGGCAAAAATTGTGAATGTTTGTAGATCTGCTTATTGTGCTACATCTAGGTGCAGACTCGCTAATCCATCATTGGAGTTGTAATAGCCTTGGAGAAACCTCCGCATTTAGCTATGAGGGGAAGTGAGGAAATTTATGATAAACTTATTTTAGCAATCATGGCTTTATTACTGAAATGAGCTATGCATGATGGGTTTTGATATATGAATAAGGTGCTCAGTAAAAAAGTACTGGCTTCTAATGTAAAGGAGATAGATGTTTACGTACCTAGAATTGCAAGGGTTGCTAAACCAGGGCAGTTTGTAATTGTTATGCCTGATGAAAAAGGAGAGAGAATTCCTTTGACGCTTGTTGATTGGAATTCTTTTGAAGGTTGGATTAGACTGGTGTTTCTAGAAATTGGTGTAACGACATACAAACTAGGATTGAAAGAAGTTGGAGAATCTTTATACTACATTGTGGGTCCCTTAGGGAATCCTACATATGTGGGCAAGTTTGGCACTGTTATTATTGTTGGTGGTGGTGTAGGAATACCTGCCGCATATCCCATAGCAAGAGCTTTTAAAGAAGTAGGAAACTACGTGATATCAATTATAGGTGCTAGAACCTCTAAACTGCTTATATATGAGGATAGAATTAGAGAGGTGAGTAACGAAGTACATGTAACAACAGATGATGGCAGTAAAGGATTCAAAGGATTTACATCAGATATGTTGGCAAACCTTCTTGAAAGTGGGTTGAAACCTGACCTAATTTGGATGGTGGGTCCTGCTCCTATGATGAAAAGCTGTAGTGCTATAGCTAAGAAGTATGGTGTTAAAGCTGTAGCAAGCCTTAATCCTATAATGGTGTGTGGTATGGGCATGTGTGGAGCATGCAGAGTTACAGTAGCTGGGCGAACCAGGTTTGCATGTTTTGAAGGCCCAGAATTTGATGCAGATAAAGTTGACTGGGACGAGCTGATAAAGAGGCTGAACATGTATAGAAAGGAAGAGCAAGAAGCATTAAATAGATTCAGAGGTGCACTAGCCTCAATAGCTATGCAAAGGTGATGCTAAGTGGTAAAGATGATGCCCCGGATAGCCATGCCAAAAAGATCTCCAGAAGAACGAATAAGGGATTTTAACGAAGTTGCCCTGGGCTACGACGAGCAAATGGCTGTTAAAGAGGCTTCTAGATGTATTCAGTGTCCTGAGGCACCTTGTATTAAGGGATGCCCAGTTGGGATTAATATACCAAAATTCATCAAGTTCATCAGGGAGAGAAAATTTGAAGAAGCGTATAGAGTGGTTAAGGAGGGTTCACCTATACCGGCTATAACTGGGAGGGTTTGTCCTCAGGAAAAACAGTGTGAGAAGTACTGCACACTAGCCAAGCTTGGGCAACCCATAGCGATAGGGGCTTTAGAGAGGTTTGTAGCTGATTGGGCTAAAGAACGCGGAGTACATGTAGACTTGCAGCAGATAGATAAGAGAAGTGAAAGGGTAGCTGTTATAGGCTCTGGACCTGCAGGCATAGTTTTTGCCACAGATCTAGCTAAATTGGGATACGATGTAACAGTTTTTGAGGCACTACATGAAGCTGGAGGAGTTCTGGTATATGGCATACCAGAGTTCAGATTGCCGAAGAAGATAGTTAGAGAAGAACTCGCCTATATGAAAGATCTGGGAATAGACATAGAGCTGGGCATTGTAGTTGGTAAAACAGTGTCTATTCACGAACTTCTAGAGGAATACCACGCAATTTTCATAGCAACTGGGGCTGGGCATCCAAGAATGCTGGGTGTGCCAGGGGAAAACCTTAATTATATTTACACAGCAAATGAGTTTCTAACAAGAGTAAATCTAATGAAGGCTTACCTATTTCCAGAGTATGATACCCCCATACATAGAGGTAGGAGAGTGGCTGTAATTGGTGGAGGCAACACAGCCATGGATGCTGCTAGAGCGGCTCTTAGGCTAGGTGCTGAAGAAGTTTATGTACTGTACAGAAGAACGAGAGAAGAAATGCCTGCCAGAAGAGAAGAGATAGATAATGCTGAGGAAGAAGGTGTAAAATTTATTTTCTTAGTACAGCCGACAGGATTCAAAGGCGATTCACAAGGTAATGTAAGTGATGTCCTGCTTATGAAAATGGCTTTGGGGGAACCAGATGAAAGTGGTAGACCAAGACCTATACCAACAGGTGAAACAACAGATATACAAGTAGATGTGGTTATCAATGCTATAGGGTTTCACCCTAACCCAGTAATACCTATGACAACGCCAGAAATTAGAACAGATAATAGGGGAAGAATAGTTGTAGATAGTGATGGTAGAACTTCAATGCGTAGGGTGTATGCTGGGGGAGACATAGTTGTTGGAGAGGGAACAGTTATAGAGGCTATGGGATGGGGAAGAAAAGCTGCATTAGCAGTTCACAAAGACTTGGCCATAGAGAAAAAACTAAGCATTGCAGTCCATAAACGCTAAGGATACAACACTTAGGAGAAGACATATTATAAAACCCTATTCCCCTATTTACCTCTTAAATAAAGAAACGCGTGTAAAAGGAGCTAAGAGTGACTCTCAGACTCATGAAGTTTCTTGACTTCTTTAAGCCCAAGAACGCAGATCAGCTCTGCTTAACTTTACTGGTAGAAAGTTAAGCACTACTTAACTTCACCATGACCAGACATAGGGCTTAAGAGGTTTTCAAAGTATCTTGACACCCCGAAATACAGTGATGAGAGTGCTTGGCAGTCCATAAACTCTAAGACACCCAAAATACATGTTATTAGGTGAAATAAAGTTATTAGGTATACACCATATTCCCTCCTTAAGCAATATTGTACTCACATTCACACCTAAGGTTAGGCACCATAGAAAGTATCTAGCACATGGAAATAAAGTAACACGTGAACCAAAGTTTACAATATTAGCAAGCAATACACTAACTAGTGCATAAACTTGTGCACAGCTACATTTAAAAAGCAAATTTATCAGCATTTCTTCTACTCAATGAATTATAAATGAGTTTTAACAATATATGCAAATTAAGATACAATTTGATGTATATTTAGCAGAGAGCTTTATCATACATCTAATTATCATTTCTAGTGCCTAGGAGTGCTATATCTATGCTATATCTTAGAATTGCTATAAGCCCCCCTAACATCTTTATTCTTTCGCCTACAGGTGTATTGCTCGGTACAATTACTATTACACCACCCTTCTCCACAACTTTTCTCAGAACCTCCTCAACTCTCTCACGGTTTTCATCAAATCCACTCAGTATTTCATCAACTATAGCAAGTTTTTCAATAGCACCTAAATCTGCAACAAGTGTTACATGGTCTAATCCATAAGCAACTCTGTTAATGTCCTTTATAAGCATGTATTCGAATTCCTCAAGTATCCTAGATGCTTTCTCAACAGCAGAATCTCTTATAACATTTCTCACAACATCTCTATTCAAGAGCTCTTGAAGCCCTGCATACCCACCATTAGCTACAGTATCTACATAAACCTTTAGCTCTCTATAAATAGCCTCAATAGCGCTCTTAAGCTTGTTCTTTAACTCACCTGGAGAACCTATAATAACACCATCAACATTATATCTCTGAGCTATCTCAATGATCTTCTTAGAAAGTTTCTGAACAAGCTCTTTCTCTGCTTCTTCAAACATCTCATCACTAATCGGAAGAGAAACATTCTCCGAATCCAAAATCTTTAATCCCTGCATCTGCAAAAGAGCAATAGCATATTCATCAAAATCCACTGCAATGAGAAGAACATTCAATGGCCTCACGAACTTCAAAATATCATCAATTAGGCTTGGACTCCAAGACAATTTAAATATTGTAACCTCATCACCTGCACCAACAGATATTGTGTGATGAGATCCTTTAACGCCAAACCTATCAGGACCTTCAACAACAATGCCATGAATCCTCAGTCTATTGGTAAAGGGCTGAAACTCCAGCTTTTCAACACTAATAGCCAACGTCATTGGAATCCTCCTCTTCACATTACCAACACTCACATCCCTTGTAGTGCGAGCCTTAACAACATCCCCCTTAGTAATGAGCAAACTCAGTAACCATAAATCATCATCACTATCAATCCTAACTCTAAGCACACCATCTTTTTCATCCAAAACCTCAAGCTTCACAAAAGATCCCCAAACAAAGCGGTGCACGGCCCCCGTGCTATTTATGTAGCAAGTGCTGGCAAAACCAAACACACCGATATTCCTCCCGTGGACCTGCGAACGCTGGTGTCAGGGGTTAGGCTGCTTCCTTCCGGACCTGACCTTCCCCCTGCAAAGGCGGTAACCATCTCCCTCCAGAGATGGCCCCGCCACCACCAGCCCCGCAGGGCGGGAGTTCACAACAGTGTGTTTGGTTTTGCCAGCACTTGCTACATAAATAGCACGGGTTACTGACCTCCGCATAGCGCCCATTTCGGCGTGGAGGGAGGGCGAGCCCCTCAGGTCCTACCCGTGCACCATGTATTTGCATTACTACTTCTGCGTTTAATAAACTTTATGCATATTTTTCAAATCTATACATATATATGTCAACACCTTTTACTATTGATGAACATGTTAATATTCATCTTATCTATATAGAGCAATGTTTATCTGGTTCAATCAATTCTAACCAATATGTTTATTAACCTTGAGTCGCCAACTTTAACCTTGGTGAGTTGAATGGCCTGTACAAAGCCTGTTAAGGTAAAGACCCCAGCTGGCACAGAAGCAACATTAGTGCCTAAGAAGGTATGGAGCCTCTCTCCAAAGGGTAGGAAGGGCGTTAAGATAGGTCTGTTCCAGGATCCAGGATCTGGAAAGTACTTCAGAGCAAAGGTTCCAGACGACTACCCAGAGTGTAGCTAAACTAGAAGATTAACTACAGCAAATATATGTTAAAACTAAAATAATATATTTTTACCTTTTTATACATCTTTATGTACATCTAAAGTTTTTATTTGTGTGCTTTCTTTTGTGCTATGAGTAGCTATGTTGCTTCCTAACGAAATCTATGAAGTTCTAAAGATTGTTAGAAGTCATGAGAGTTGGAGAAGATTTGAATGTATCAATTTAATAGCATCTGAAAACACCATGTCACCTTTGGCCAAGGCACTATATGTTACTGATATGATGCATAGATATGCTGAAGGCAGACCTGGCAAGAGGTTTTACCAAGGCTCTCGCTACATTGATGCCATTGAGTTAAAGGTTTCCGAGCTCTTATCTTGCCTCTTCAATGTAAGGTTTATAGAGCCTAGAGCTCCAAGCGGCACTATAGCCAATGCCATTGCTTTCAAAGCTCTAGCTGATGCTGGTGATACAGCTGCTGTGGTATCTATAAGTAGCGGTGCGCATATATCGCATACCAGTCGTGGCATATTGGGGGCTCTTGGCATTAAGCAGATTGAACTTCCCTTCAGTACAGAACTCTGGAATATTGATGTAGACCAAGCCATGAAGATTATAGAGGTTGCAAGGCCTAAACTAATTGTGCTAGGGGCCTCCTTATACCTATTCCCACACCCAACAAAACAATTAGCAGAAGCGGCTCATAGTATAGGGGCTAGATTAGTTCACGATGCTGCCCACGTGCTGGGGCTTATAGCAGGTGGGATTTGGACTAACCCCCTTCATGAAGGTGCAGATGTCGTTACAGCATCGACACACAAAACTTTTCCAGGACCCCAAGGAGGGTTGGTAATGACCAATGATGAGAATGTTTTCAAAGCTCTGTCCTCCCATGTCCTAACATTTGTGAGTAACCACCACATACATAGGTTTCCAGCACTTGCAGTAACAACTATAGAGATGAAGTATTTTGGAGAGAGCTATGCATTACAAACAATTAGAAATGCAAAGACATTTGCAGAAGCGCTTGTAGCTGAAGGCATACCTGTAGTTGCTGAAAACATGGGTTACACAAAGTCTCATATGGTGGCTATAGATGTGAGGAGGTTTGGAGGAGGTGCAAAGATAGCTAAAATTCTTGAAGAGGCAAATATAATAGCCAATAAAAACTTGCTTCCATGGGATCGTCAAGAAGAGGCTTATAATCCAAGTGGTGTTAGATTTGGCGTCCAAGAGATGACAAGATTTGGTATGAGAGAAAAAGACTTTGAAGAGGTAGCGAAGCTTATAGCAGACATCATTGTTAGAGGTAGAGATCCTGCTGAGATCAGGAAAAAAGTTATCGAATTTAGAAAGATGTTCACAAAAATATACTACGGATTTGACATGCCAGAGGAGTTCAATAAAAGCGTTGAAGAGTTCCTAAACCTTGGTATATAAACCCCGAGGCCTTAGCTACTCACATAAATCTTTAAGCAATGCTTTAGGTGATCTGTTAAGGGATGCTAGCAACGTATCTACATAGTCAATGAGTTTTAATCATCCATTACTAGATTTATCACTTCAATGCAACATTCACCATTTACATGGCAAAAGGAGATTCATTCTTCATGAAGTTAGAAGAAAAGTATAATATAGAGGCTATTAGTCATATTATATTAACATGTTTTTGGTGTTTTAAATGAGATTTGGAATGCTATTACTCGAGATAATAATCCTTGTAATACTTTCAGTCACGGTTAAGCTTGGTTTGTTTGATGAAATTAACCTGCATGTGCATGAGGCTCTCCATGTGAATTCCTATGCCATACAGCTTTTTTCAGAAACAGCCAGCATCTATACTTTTGTTGCAATGATCTTAATAGCTGTATTCGTGGACTTTGCTAGAATGCGAAGAATAAGTATGTTCACACAAGGGTTTGTCATCGCTATTATTGTGAATACCTTCTTGGTATATGCACTGAAAATAAGTTTACAGATTTATAGGCCTGATGCTATGCACATCAATACCTTTATAGAGATCTTAAATGTGGAAGCGTTCGGATACCCCTCAGGACATACTGCTAGAGCATTTACATTAGCTACATATCTCTCCACAAAGCTAAGGATAAAAAATGTCACTATACTTGCATTTCTCTGGGCCCTTGGAATAGCCCTATCGAGAATTATCCTAGGCGTACACTGGCTTAGCGATGTACTTGGTGGTGTTTTGGTAGGTATACTCTCAACTCATATAACAGACTCTATGCTAAAACATGTCACTATGGTGATGCAGAGAATGTTGCTCAGAGAACCACATCGATAGCCGCTCATCTGAGGATAGATGTTTAAGATGTTTTATAACAACCTACAGCCATCTCACCCAAACCCATCACACTTCTAGAGCAATCCTTCTTAAAAGCCTAGAAACGCTAAAACTTGCAATTCTCAAAATGTTTGTTTTCTAAGAAGTTAGACTTTGACAAATATGTACGGTAAATACAACTTCACAACTTAAGAACAACCAAAAAGATCCTAAGTAAACAAAACAACTCAGTAACAAAATTGCTTCCCTTTACAATCTACATTAGTTCTGATCTGATTTCCTCCCCGCCCTGAAGTGCGAGGGTTCCTGTGAGGGTGGGGGAGGTTTGGGATTACATCCCCCTTTGGGGTTCAATCCCAGGCCTAGTCTCTGGCCCATTACCCATATCCCGATTGGAGCTCGGGGCTATGGGTATTCTAACCATCATCACCTAAGCCTCACAGGATCTGAACACTCATCACCAAGATTAATTAAAATGAAGAGTACTCATAAGCTTTTCTTCTATTAATCCCCACCCTAAATGCGAGGCTTCTAGATATATAAGATATAATAGCAATCGTAGTTTCTAGGCTGTATTTAAACATGAGTATTAGATATTGAAGTGGCGCCGGGGGCGGGATTTGAACCCGCGCGGGGCAGGGCCCCAGTGGGTCTCGAGCCCACCGCCTTAGACCACTCGGCCACCCCGGCAACTAGTGTTACAAATTATATTTCTGCAATAAGTCTTATTAGTGTTATTGATTCTCCATATGAAAGAGTGCTCTGAATTGCTTCATTATGACTCTACACTTTTAAAGGCATTAGAACGCATCTACGGTAAAGATGTTGATAGTTTTCTCAATTCTATTCTGAGCCCTGGCTCTAGATTGTACATAAGAGTTAACACTCTACGAACTTCAGCTGAAACTATTATAGATAGATTTAATGAAAGAGGTGTAGAGGTATATGTGGATGAGGAGCTTGAGGAAGCCCTTTACTTTCCAGTTAAAGGCCCATTCAAAGTGAATTTAGTTGATAAAGTAATTGTTGTAGATAAGAGAGCTGCTGAATCTATATATATGGGAGCTAATGTGTATGCTCCAGGAGTGCTTGAATGTAAAGATGTGAGGAAAGGCAATGAGGCGACAGTTGTTGCAGAAGATGGCACACCTGTAGCCAATGCTATTGCTCTTGTGAATTGTGAGGAGGTTTTGAAGGCTGATATAAGGAGGGGTGTTGTTGCAGAAACTGTTAACCCTGTATATAAAGCTCCAAAAATTAGAGAATCACCTGAATATTTAGAAGGGCTCATATATCCCCAGAGCCTTGCAGCAATGTATGTAACACATGTTCTTGACCCAAGACCTGGAGAGCTCGTGGTTGATGCCTGTGCCGCGCCTGGAGGAAAGACCAGTCACATAGTTGAGTACTCACAAGGAAAAGCTCATGTAATAGCCTTTGATCGTTCACGAAGGAGACTTAGCGAGTTTTTAACCAATTTAGAAAGATTGAGAGAGAGCCAATTTGTTGAAGTCTGGCGTACTGACTCGAGGTATCTTCACCTAGACTTTTCTTGGATAAGAGCAGATAAAGTAGTTATGGATCCTCCCTGCACAGCACTTGGCGTGCGACCAAAGGTACTAGATTCCAAGACATATAGAGATGTTGAAAATGCTTCGAGGTACCAAGCACAACTCCTACGCTCAGCTTTTCATATACTGAAGCCTGGAGGTGTTCTAGTTTACTCAACATGCACAGTAACTGTAGAGGAAAATGAGGAGGTGATCGAAGGGTTTGTTGAGGAAGTGAGGTGTGCTGAAGTAATTGAAATAGACATTAAAAGAGGTGCTAGAGGTGTCTTGGGCTACAGGTATAGTGATGCGTTCCTAAGGTTCCATCCCAATATTCATGATACCTCAGGCTATTTCATAGCAAAGATTGTGAGAAAATGCTAGGTCTGCTACTCACCTTCTTCTTATTCCCTGTGTCTTTACAGAGCTAAAGCTTAACCCTAATTCACTCAAAACTTTCTGCAGTATATAATCATCCGTTAACACAACTACATCATAACCTTGAGAAGAGAGTTGGAGCGCTAGTGCAAGCACATCTACATCAGCCTTTGAGAGCCTCTCTAGAGCACCATACTTTTTCGCTACCTCCACAGCCTTTGAAACAAAGAGACTCTCAGGGTTCTCAACTATCACCCTTTCAATAGACTCTGAAAGTTGTAACCGCTGCACACTTTCAAAATCCTTGACCTCCTCTATAACCGAGCTTGGTGCATAAAGCTTAACTCCATACATAAGTAGTTGCATTGCTGCTAAAAATGCTGCTGTATCTAAAACAAAAACTCTCTTTTTATGCAAAGAGCCTTGCATATGTAGAAAACCTTGAGAATCTCACTAGTTTAGCACCACATCTGCTTCTAAATACCTCAACGCTTTCCCCTACCACTAATTTATCTACTAATTCGCCGTCAACGACTAGAGCTACATCACCATGTGTCACCCCTATCCTCAACCTTCGATCAAGAGATAGCACCACAGGTTTTGCATTAAATTGCATTGGAGCTATCGGCACTACAACGACACAACTCAGTCTATGATCTACAATAGGGCCTCCAGCTGAAAGTGCATATGCTGTTGAACCTACAGGTGTGGCTACTACAATACCATCACCTGTAATACTGTACAACTTCTCTTCATCAACATATACATCCAAGCCTATTACCTTATGCCTATAGGGTCCCCAGCTCGTTAAAACAATATCATTGAGTGCAGAAGGTGTTGTAAAGTCCCTCTTCAGAACTATTACATCGAGTCTGGGATACTCTTCGATAAGATATCTGCCCTCAGCAAAGTCTTTCAACCGTTGCTTAACTTCCTCTGGCCTTATCTCCATGAAGAAATTTCTTCTGCCAGCCTTTACTGTAAGCAAAAGTATTTCACACTCATTGCGAATTTTATGGAGAAAACGAAATAGTGTGCCATCGCCTCCCACAACAATTACCACATCAACTTTGTCAACACCAGGTCTATAGATCTTACTCCACGTCAAGTCATTCACAGCTTCTGCATCCAGATACATCTCAAGTCCTAGCTCTTTTTCCCCATACTCTAAAACATTCCTCGCAATCTCCCTACACACCATACAATCTTTTTTCAAAACTAGTGAAACCCTCACCTTAACTAGCACCTTGTAGTAGCTTTGGCTTTACAGCTTTTTAACTAAATTAAGTCCTTCATGCGCCGTAAAGGCGATTATTTTAGTTAAGTTGAGTACATATATGTGAATCACAATCTCTACATTATTATCCCTCAATTTTTCAACAAGCCTTCTATCAATATCTTTAGCAGCCTTGTTAGCCTCTATTGCAAGGGTTTCTTTACCTATGAATCCACTTCTTCTCACAACCACTCTCTTATCATCTTCGAGAATGAGTTTGCTACTTCCTCTAGCTAGCACAACATCTTTGAGCTCGCCTACCTCAAGCACTATAATAACAATTGCTGTATCCCTCTTAATAGCATTCTTGAATTCGTGGCTGAGATCAGCAACAGCTTTATCTAGCTTTACACCCAGTATGCAATCCCCTTGCAAAGTTACATTGCTATCTTTTGTGAATTCAAACGTTGATTTGTGCAAAGCTCTGATATTCTTATGACCTCTCGCTATAAGAACCTCATACGCTTCTATAGGTACTTGCTGAGGCATTTCAGGTTAATACCTCTCACAACCTTTAGTTAGAGATATTGAGAGATTAATGTGTGTTTGTGTGGTGAGCCTTGCAACTATATGAAGAGAGAAGAAGGCTTGTTGAAGTATTGAAAAGCGAGGGTGTGATAAGAAGCAGCCTTGTTGAAGAGGCTTTTCTACACATACCCAGGGAGCACTTTGTGCCAGAGCACCTCAAGCAGTATGCATATGTAGATAGCCCACTTCCAATAGGCTTTGGTCAAACAATTAGTGCTCCACACATGGTTGCAATAATGACTGAGGAGCTGGCTGCACAACCATCTGACACAATCCTAGAAATTGGTACAGGTTCTGGATACCAAGCAGCAATTTTAGCATATATAGTATCTAAGGGAGGAGGACATGTATATACTGTAGAGATAGTGCCTGAGTTAAGCAAAAGAGCTGTAGAGAACTTTGCAAAGGCAGTTCCAGAATTGCTAGACTATACAACCTTTGTTACAGGTGATGGGAGTAAAGGTCTAGAGATCTTTGCACCATACAACAGGATAATAGTGACAGCAGCAGCACCATCAATTCCAGAGCCCCTTATAAAGCAGCTGAAGCCTTGTGGAAGACTTGTGATACCTGTAGGCAATAGGTGGGGGCAAGTATTGCTAGTTGTTGATAAGCTGAGAGATGGTAGCATAAAGATCCGTGAATCTGTCCCCTGCATCTTTGTGCCACTCGTCGGAGAATTTGGATGGAATAGATATGAACTCTAAACTTTATGTATTTATAAATAACTACTACAAATACAACAAATTCATTAATTGTATATCTTATAGGGTTTGTATAATGATAAAATAATCTTATATCTATGAAAATAGATGAGAAGCTATTTACCATACTCGTTGCAGAAATCTCAGTCGTTATAGAGGTTGCTTATCTACCTGTACAGGCATCTAGAAGCTGCTTTAAGCTCTTTCCAAGACCAACTCGTATACCGAATCTTCTATCTGTGTAGAGGTATAATAGTTTCTTTGTTTGCAGTTTTCGCAGAATTAAAAGCAGTTCCTGTGATTGATAGTGCAGATCCTCACTTAGTTGATCTAAATATAAGTAGGTGCTTCCCCATTCAGCATAGTGTTTCACCATGTGTCTCAAAACATCAGCTTCCTCTTCAGATAGCTCCTTTGAGTTCACTATTTTCTCTAAGCATTTCGATATTTTCTCTACCTGTAGCGAGTTCATGTCTGGATTTGCTACCTGTTTTCCCACTTTTGAATCAGTATGTCTAGCAATAAAAGGCTGTATTTCTGTCTCATTTTGCTCTGTTCCTGGTTTTCTCCAGTTGTTTCTAGTCCAAGAAACCGGTTCTGATATTAATTTTTGGGCTAACCTAACCACATCGTAAGGTGTTAAAACTTGAGCATTTAATGAGTACAGAAGGGTTTTCACACACTCTTCACCCTTCTTTGTCAGAACCCAATACCCAGACTTGAAATCTACATATCCTCGGGTTCTCCAATAACTCAAATAACTGCTTATAATCTTGTTCTTTTTTCCTAGCAAGGCAGCTATTTCAGAGCTTTTCATGGGTCTTGTATAAAGCAGTAAAAGAATTGCCTCAACAACTCTAGATCTAGGGCCTTTTTCACCTGTGCTTGTAGTACTAGTCTCTTCAAAGACCTCATATCCTCTATCACTATGAATAGATATCACTCCTTCGAATTCTCTTAAGACCCCATTCATGTCTTGGTCTACAGAATTCCTAGGCACTAGCACCGCCACTAAATGCAGGATTTCTTCAAAATTAATATATTTCATATAGCGAAGTGCATATAAATAATGCTTTTAAGCTTGTCACATAACTATAGCTATCTGCTACTAGGTGTTGAGGGATGTCTATTTAGTGTAAGTGAAAAGCTTTCTGTTGATAGAAGGATTTTGAAACAGATAATAAAGGAGTTGAAGAAGTGGCGTGCACATGCAACAACACTGCTAAGTCTCTACATACCACCTGGAAGACCAATAAGTGATGTTGTCAATATGCTTAGGCAGGAGCTGGCAATAACGGAGAATATAAAGCTAAAGCAGACGAGAGATGCTGTTCAATGGGCTTTAACAGCGGCTATTGAGAGGCTTTCAATGATTCGAGAAACACCAAAGAATGGTTTAGCTGTGTTTGCAGGTTTGAATAAGGATACAGGTAGCAGTGTAGTGTTCATGTTTTCACCACCAGACCCTGTACCTGTATACTTTTACCGTACTGATAAAGAGTTTCACACAGAGTTTTTAGAGCCCATGGTTGAGGAATCTGACATCTATGGCATAGTTATTATAGAGAGAGATGAAGCCACAATAGGGCTCTTAAAGCCATCTGGAGTACAAGTATTGGACGAGATAGAGTGGTTCATACCAGGGAAGCACCATAAGGGAGGGCAGAGCCAGAGAAGATTTGACAGAATAATAGAGCAAATGGTTGAGGAGTTTTATAAACATGTAGCTGAGAAGATCAATAGCTACTTCTTGCCGTTAGTAGAGTCAGGAAAGCTCAAAGGGGTTATAATAGCTGGACCTGGTTATGCAAAGCAAGACTTCTTGAAAGAAGCTGACAATCTAGATTATAGGATAAGGAATCTGATAATAGGAGAACCTATGGATGTTGCTTATCAAGGTGTTGTAGGGCTTAGGGAAGTCGTTATGAAAGCTAAGGATATTTTAACTAAGCAGAGATTTGTGGAAGCTTTGAATGTATTTGAAGAGTTTAAGTATCACATAGCCAGAGACGATGGCTATGTAATTTATGGACCTAAGGATGTTGAAGAGGCTCTGATTAATGGTGCTGTAGAGAAGCTGTTGATCTGTGATGATCATGCAGAGTTTGAGAAGTTTGAGAAACTAGCAGAAGAGAGGGGAAGCAAGGTAGTAGTTATTCCAAGTTCTGTAGACGAGTATCAGTGGTTTAAAGATGGTTTTGCATGTGTTGCTGCTATAACTAGGTATCCGATATCACTCTAACTTTATCCCTACTCAAAGAGTTGAGCATTCCTTGACTACCCACTACTACTAGATTTATTGGTTTTGCATTAATAAGCCAATGCAATGCATTTTACTTGAATTTTCTACTTCGAACATGGTTAAATAGGTTCAGTATATCTATAGGGACACTCCTTCCAGTACTTACGACATAGCTCAGCTTCAAACTTTGTTAAGGCTCTGTCAAGTACCTTACAGTAAGCTATGATTATACCTGACTCTAGCTTTGTTACGGTGGCTTTGGGGCACTCTATGGAGATTAGTGAGGGGAGTGCATGAATTGGTGCATACACTCTTAATTTTTCTCTTCGGGAGAGCTTCTGTGGAAGCTGGGTAGGTTCAACATAGTATGTGCAACTCTTATACTCTTTATCTGAGGTGCACCTAGTTACACTTACTACAGCATCTGAAGGCTCTGGAAGTTTTGGAGATGTGCATACGCCATGCTGATACCATGGGCAAGGCATTGGCAACACATTTTCCAGTTTTCTGAGTAAAGCTTTTATAAACAGCATCACCCGTAGCTTATTTAAAGCCTATAAGCGACTCTAGGGATAAAATTAAGAGGTTTTCAAAGGTAGACCAAAGAATAAAAGAATTGTTGGTGTGGTTATTCATGGCTCGAAAAAGTAGTTCGATAGAGGAAATTCGTAACAGTGGAAAACTTGAGGATGTGGAGGATACTGTAACCCTGAAAGTGCTTTACGAGGATCCAGATATAGTAGTAGTCACAGCACCTAATGAAGACGAGCTTAGGGAGATAGTTCTAAACATGTTGAAAGAGGGTCCCAAAACACTTAAAGATATGCATTCAAGGCTTGCTGGCATAGCTAGCGAGGATAAGATTAGAAGGTGTTTAGTTAGGTTGATGGATGAAGGCATGGTAATTGTGGATGATGATGGGAAGTATAAGTTATTTGGAGCAGATGAGTTTGATGGAGGTGTAGAAGGAGAGGAAGAGCACTATAGATACTATTAGACAAGTTTATCACTGTATCCTAGCACCACAATAAGGGCAGAACCTGGCGTTATGCGGGATTTGAGAGTTGCAGTAAGGACATAGCCTAGATGTAGGTATCTGAGTGTATCCAGCGGAATAGTTGGGCGTAGGCGCAATTTGTATTGATTGTATTGGTGTTAGTATACTTCTAAAGCTTTTTAGATATTCATTCTTTACATCCTCTCTCATCATATGTAGATACACTTGTGTTGTTTTCAAATCTCTATGACCTAGAAGCTTTTGTAAAGAGACTATGTTTAATCCTCTCTTTAAGGCTTCTGTAGCAAATGTATGTCTCAGTATATGTGGCCTTACTTTAAATGGGTCTATGCCAGCTCTCTTAGCCAAGCTCTTTAACCTCTTGTATAATCCACTATAACTCAGGGGCACAAGTCTTTCCTCAGGGTCGAAGCGCTTTAATGTTGTTAACTGTTGCAGAAGCTGATATGTTAAGTCGCCTATCACCACAACTCGTTCTTCGTCGTATTTAGCGTTTCTAATTCTGATCTCCCTTGACTCCATATCAATATCGCCAAATTTTAGGCTTAAAAGCTCTTCAGAACGCAATCCTGTTTCTAGTGTTAATGCAAGTACAAGCATGTCTAGAAGATCTCTGGAAGCATTAAATAGCTTAACAATGTCATCCTGTTTCAGCACTTGCACCTCTTTTCTCCTAGGCCTCCTAACCTGGGGAACCTTGAGCTCTAGACCAAGCCACTCAAAAAATCGCTTGAGAAAGATAACATAGTAATAAAGTGTAGTCTCTCTAGACCTTCTATCACCATATTTCTCGCCTAAGAAACCATTTTTAAGCCTTTCAACCCTCCATCTAAGCACATCATCCTGACTAAGATCCTTCACATTCTTCCAACCAACAAAAGAGAAAAAATCCGTTAAGGCGGCTCTATAGCTCTTAACAGTTTTCTCATCAGCACCGGAAGCCTCTAAAACTGTCAAAAACCTTTCAACGATCTCCTTAGAACTTAGCTTAAAGTAGTCAGCAGGAGCCTTACCAACATCAATCCTAGGCAAATCAGTCCCTATAACACACTAGAAAATGAAAGAATTTTGAGAACTGACCCAAAACAATTATGTGAAAACCTTATAACACCCAACACACCAATTTCTTACAGGTAAAGCCGGGGTCGCCTAGCCTGGTAGGGCGCCGGCCTGCTAAGCCGGTGGGGGATCACCCCGCGCGGGTTCAAATCCCGCCCCCGGCGCCAACCTATTGAAACAAATGTTTCCAGGACTTATTCCTATCTTGATGTTTAAATAGGTGTATTTACAGTAGATATTTTCATTACTTAGGATTAGAGAAATTCACAAGTCTTCTATGTAAAGGTTTATTAGTGATTAATGACAAGGTTTATGCACATCAAACGTTTACTAGTTAAGCACACTATTGGTGGTCGGAATAGTGCCAGGTTCTTGGTGTGTAATGGAGGCGAGAAAACTGGTACTTGGTTAGTCTGTAAGTGTTAAAGGTCTTGCAATAGTAGTCTTAGTTACTGTAGCTATCATTGCTATTGTTATGATCATAGATTGTTTCTCCAAAATTGCTGCTAATCAGCATGTGAATCATCATAGACATGTATATATGTCTCAGCACACAATGTAGTATGATATTTAGTGTTTAAGTTGTATGCTGTAGTTGTGGAGGAGATGGAAGAAAGGTATAGACTAGGAACTTATGTAACTTTCGAGAGAGATGCAATAGGAATAATATTTCCATTAAATATTGTGATGGTGATTGGGCGGGCTTTATAATGCAATATGTGAGGATTAACCTAGTATTGATGATAGCAGAAATGAACTTCTACTATGCATTTAGGTAGAGGAAGACATGGAGTTGTGTCTCACTATAAAAGAAAAGATATTGTTGATTCTAGATGCTATGGAATGTTTTGTGATAAATAGATAGTAGTTGCTATGGAAATGGATTCCTACATTATGTCTATTATTACCCATGTAGAGAATTATATGATACTGAGTTAAAGAAATACCCTAAGACTGTACTAACATGTGATAAACTAGGAAAACCCATTGGAATCATTAAAATGATTTGAATTGCTGGTGCGGGGGGTGGGATTTGAACCCACGCAGGCCTACGCCAGTGGGTCTTGAGCCCACCCCCTTTGACCTGGCTCGGGCACCCCCGCACTAATTACACAAAATACTCTTTTCTCTTTGGGTTTATAAACTGTTAAAGTCTTTTGGAGGAAGATGGGCCCGGGGGGATTTGAACCCCCGACCTCCCGGTTATCAGCCGGGCGCTCCACCAGGCTGAGCTACGGGCCCATTTTCTACTTGTGTGAAGTTATTGTATCGGGTATTTAAGGTTTTATTTGAGTTTTCCGCGGCTTTAGATCTACAATGGTTCATCACATCTCAGTCCGCCCATCGATTATCATCAGCCTCTGCGGTCTTATTTTCTAAGAGTTTTGGTAAGCAGTATATAACGATTTCTAGAGGTGTTTAGATATCTAGGGACGAAATAGCTTTATCGTTTAATTGTATGTGTAGAGGTTAGGAGGTATATTAAGAATGCTTGATGTACTTGAAAAAGGTTTGCAAATCTCTTGACTCTGAATGCAGAGTATTTGTTTTTGATAATTTTTGTTTATAAAGTGTATGAAACTTGAAAGCAATGTTGACGTACTTAATAACTAGTTAGCTGAAAACAACTTAATAGAGAGGTCATTCAAGGCTATAGCAAGCATTATAATTGAAACTCATTTAAATCCCACATAACCACAGAAAAACTTTCGAAAACATATATAATAGATGCTATTAAACATTGAAATGTTTTTAGTAATATCACTATGTTGCATTACTGCTACTAGAATTCTCACTTATGGCAACGACTTAATAAGAATATTATCTATATCCTATCCAATGCTTATAAAGTCATTTTCTGTAGTTAAGGTGATTAAAGAGAGTAAGGCAAGATTCAAAACTTGAAAATAAGTAATACTTCCTAGTATGCAGTATAGATGAAATAGGAATGATCTTTGGGCTGTTTCGAAGTTTATGGTCAGGAGTTGGATTTATAATCTCTGGTTTTTATTTATTGCTATTGAATGTTGATGAGAGGCAGTGCTCTAAGGCTTTTGCATACATCTAACTGCTGAGGTCTTGCTCCACTAGCCCCAATGCCCATTGAATACTCTCTAGAGATGTTATTCAAGCTAGTTTTTATTGGGTGATCTACCCAATTATTTAAATGTTGTTAAAGGTATAGAGAATATTGTGATATGTATGGAGGCTTCAATACGTGGATGGTTGATTAGATGCACAAATTGCGGTACTAAGTGGGTTTTAGAAGTGAGTTTTGATCTCAAAGACTCTAAGTTGATTTATCATTATTGTAAGGTATGCAGAAAAAATACTTTTCACGAAGTTTTGGGTAGAGCTGAGAAAATGAATGTTGGATAAATGCTTTTAATCCGTGTGAAAATAGTTAAATAGTAAGTTGTCGAAGTGGGCCGGTAGCTCAGCTGGAAGAGCGCTCGGTTTGCACCCGAGAGGCCCCGGGTTCAAATCCCGGCCGGTCCACCAAATATACATTAGATAGTGGATTGTATCGTGTGTAAGTATATTAGCGATAGAGTGTTTTTGTTACTACTCTCAGCGAGCTCAATGCGATGACTTGGCGCTTTAAATAAGCTCCTATAGCACTCCTATTTTTTGTATAAGACAAGTATTCATAAACTTAACAAAAAATTCAATCACATAACAGAAACAGAAAATAGTGGTGTTAAAAGCACTTCACTTGAGGCTTTTAAAAGAAAGCTTTTAAGCCTGTAAAAACGAAGATAGTAACTGCTATACGCTCCCGCGGTATCCGGCGGCGGAGCAGGACACGGGCATTGCCCCGCGGATGAACTGCTTGAACTCCAGCCGCGGGAATAAATAATTTAAGGATGTATTTACAAATGGGGGTCCGAATCAACCTGGGGTCCTCTACCCCAGGGATATCGGGCCTCACAAGGTGTTTCACCATCCAGAAAGCCACAAGTAGCCTGCTCCAGCCACTCCGCGGCCTTGCGGCCGCGATACCGGTTGATCCTGCCGGACCCGACCGCTATCGGGGTGGGGCTAAGCCATGGAAGTCGAACGCCCCGCAAGTGCGGGGAGTGGCGGACGGCTGAGTAACACGTGGCTAACCTACCCTCGGGACGGGGATAGTCCCGGGAAACTGGGGCTAATCCCCGATAGGCGGAGAAGCCTGGAACGGCTCTCCGCTGAAAGGATCGGACCACTATGAAGGTCCGATCGCCCGAGGATGGGGCTGCGGCCCATCATGGTAGTTGGCGGGGTAATGGCCCGCCAAGCCGATAACGGGTAGGGGCCGTGAGAGCGGGAGCCCCCAGATGGGCACTGAGACAAGGGCCCAGGCCCTACGGGGTGCACCAGGCGCGAAACCTCCGCAAATAGTATTACC
>Ga0080005_138868_pt1 | contig 129010 bp, 136 predicted proteins | sample JossMetagenome_2_FD_69208 | JGI IMG/M metagenome (GOLD analysis project Ga0080005, IMG submission 69208) | Hot spring sediment microbial communities from Joseph's Coat, Yellowstone National Park, USA - JC3_ASED (SPADES assembly) (version 2) | ecosystem: Environmental > Aquatic > Thermal springs...
TTAGTTCTTCGCAAATGTATTTCTTTTTTTACAAACATAGGTCTCAATTTTTCTCTCAAATAATCCAAAGAAGTAAATGCCTTTTCAAAATCACCACAGACAAATATGTGCAAAGCAGCGTAATTATATTCAGGCCAAGTATGTATACTGATATATGATTCAACCAAAGCTATTATACCTGTTACATCATGTGGTTCAAATTGATGAAAATAAATGTTTAGCATAGTTAAGTTAATTAGTTTTACTCCTATTTGAAAAACCAAAACAAATCTAAATTTATATGTTATGGAACTTGCTTTCAGTTTTGCTAGAAGAATACTTAACATTGATTTTGATGATATTCTGCTAAGGGATAATCCAGATGAACGACTTATGTTGAGTATTGACCGGAAAGATTTGCATACTTGCAATCCATTAGTTGGTTTATATGACGATTGTAGCAAGCATCAGAGACGCAGAAGAGTTTCAAATGTAGCTGAATATCTGTATTACAGTTTAATGTATAAATCCCTTATTCGTATAGGAATTCCAAGAGGAGAACAAGCGACAGGAGGAAAGCTATGGAGAAAGAAAAGAAGCTAAAGCAAAGAAGTAGATCCTTTAAAATCTTTATGGGCACAGGCAAAGTAGGGAATGTGAGGGTAGAGTATAGCTTACCTGTACCTTGGCAGATAAAGGTAAAGACTAAAGCCAGTATCTATTTCATCTACAAAATCAACGAAAACTTATGGTTAGTGAAGGAAAGAAGTATTCCAACAGAAAACATGATCTTAGCATACCCTGAGTGGATGAACCCGTGGGAACCAAAGCTTGTTGTTGTGTATATCAACAGGAAGAAAATCTTTGTAGAGGCTGTAGCTTACAACGAAAGCATTTATCTGACAAACACAGAGAGAATAGACCTCATCCTACAAAACACAGAGGATCTGAAAATCTACAAATAATCTACCAAGACAGTATGGGTACACTACAGGATGCTACAACCAAAACTATTGTTTTTACCATACATTGATCTTTTGAGATAAACTTTTACAATTACACTAAATTTTTTATCATGAAGCAAGCAGACAAAATACAAAAATTTATTCATGATTTTCGTCTGCAAATTGATTATGAACACAACCTAATTACAGTAGATAAAAGCTTTTTAAATTTGTCTGATAAGATATATGCTCCAATATTTAAGTATCATGATGTAGATTATGCTCTTAGGTTTATAGCTAATGTTGTATTGCATCAGGATAAGTTGGATACACATCAATCAAAAGATAAACTACCTTTAGAAGTTATTAACGTGGCCAATAGGTTAAAAAATTTCAAAGTTTATGTTGTTAACTCAAAAAAGAATTATTGTGTTTCAATTTATCATAAAGGTAGAGAATATCAAACATTAACTAATGTTAAAGTTGTATGGCTCTGGTGTTTATATGATTTGATAGTTTACTTGACTAATGCAAAAAGTCATCTAAATTTATATGTATGTCAGACAGAAGACAGGAAGAATTGATAAAAATGCTTAAAATGTACACTCATTTACTACATTTGAATAAACCAACAATTCAAATTCATAAACAGAATAATCTAGATACATTGATAAAATTACAAATGCAGTTATTCAAGAAAATGAAGAAATAATCTAAATTTTTTTATATGCATACACTATACAGATTACTAGACGATTATTTCATGATTAGACTTAATGATAACAAAATTATTTTGAGCTATCAGATTAGTTACAACATTAATAGGATGTTAACCAGCATTGAATATGTAACACGTAGGCACCTATATAAAATACCTAATCATTTTCAAAAATATTTCATACACCTAACATTAAAATGTTTGAATTTAAAAAGTAACATACAATTTGACTTTGCAGGAAAAGAAGTAGTTATAATAACAAGACAAAAAAATGTAAAAGTGTTAGAAGAATTTTTAGCTACCTACAAATACAAGTTTCTAAATACATATGGTTTCAAAAGTTCTATGTTAACAATGATATTTCCTCTGTTTGTAGAGAATCAAATTAATGCAGAAACTATACTGTGGTATGTTTTGCTAATGACACATCCTATCAATCAATTTTAACCCAAATCCGCAAGAAGTCTCCATCTTCTGTAATCTGTAAGGTGGAGTAGTTCACAAACTAATGTTGCAGTTATAGAAAAAACAATATAAAAAAAGTAAAATAAGTTTTTATGACATTAATAGATCTACTATCAGAGCAGCAGCGAACCAATTTCCTACATCATCATATTCATCTTTAGTTACATTAAGTTTTTTGATTTTGTCTAATTGCGTTTTATCTAGTTTGCTAATAATGGAAGGTATGTTTCTAACAATATCGCTAGTTGCTAGAGGATGTTTGCTCACAATAGAACGAATTATATTAGTTAAATCTTTTCCATCATTACTGTTAATATAATCCATAACTTTTAGGTATTCTAATTTGTCATACATTTCCTGAGCAAATACCTTATTCTTCGTTTTTGCATACAATATAGCATAAACGAAAGCCATTACTAATCTTGTTCTATCATATTTATCGTTTATGTTCAGTTTTATCTTAGATTCTGTTTTTGTTGTAGGTTGTTCTGTGCTAGATTCTTTGGCTAGTATAGAATCGTATACTTTCAATTTGTATATGTTGTATGATATTAAATCTAGTAAGGAATTTTCTGCATTAGGATCAAACAATTTATAGATACCAAAAATACTCTTTGGTCTCAATAATCTGAATGCAACTCTATCTTTAACAAGTTTGCGTAACAAATCCGTATTTGTTATGGGTATGTCAATCTTTTCAGTGAAGCCTGTTGTACTTATAGTCATCTGAGCAACATTCACATTCATTAATGATAGTCTATACAATCTACCTAGGATTAAGTTTATAGCAAAAACTATGTCCTGTATAAGTTTATCAAAACGTATTTCCTTATTTGTTTTGATTTTGATTGTTATTTGTTCATTCTTGAGATTTATTGTTGCAAAACTTAACTGTTTTTCAATATCATCTAGATTGATTTTTTGTTCGTTTTCGATGTTTAATGAGAATGACGGAGTAGTAAGTTTTGTTATATTACTAAAAAAGTGATAGTAGATTGAAGATAGTAATATATCATTTACATTACCTATTCCAGACATTTTTACTCCTCCCTATTTCTATTTTGTAAAATTTCTACAAGTAAATCATTGAAGTCAGATTGTGATGTAACATCTCCCTCTGGAGCATAATCTACTACATTAACATTACCTTCCCTATCTATTATAACAGTTAGGTTGGCAGATGGTATATACACAGCATACTCATTATCGTTTCTCTTATAAATGGTGTATTCACATTTGTTTGCCTCTGTTGGAACAACAGAAGTTACTTCAAGTCTTTTTTCATTCAAATCAACTTTGATTACAGGAGATATGAATAGTGATGTTATGAATATGCTATCATTTGTTGCGTATATGTTTATGAATTGATTGTTCGGCGTAAATGTTCCAGCAATCATAAGACTATCATCATCACTGTTATCCACCTCTATTTGAGTATCATAATCTTCTGTCTCGGCTTGTTCCTCTTCTGATTCAAGAGTATCATTTTCAGATTCAAAATCAAATTTATCATCAAAGTTGAAGTCAGCTAAGTTGTCTAGATCATCTAGATCTGTTTCCTCTATATTGGGCGTTTCATCTTCCATGTATAGATCACTTAAATCTAATACTTCAACATCATTTTCTTCTTTAGTTTCTTCATCCTCTTGTTCATCCATAAAATCAAAATCAAAATCATCTAAATTATCTACTTCCTCATTATTAGTTATTGCATCTTCTTCTTCATTTTCATCCTCTACTTCCTCATCATTATCATCCTCATCTATATCTATCACAATATCCTCTTCCTCATTGTTTATCACTTCTTCTTCTTCAACATCAACTTCAATATTATCAAATTCATATTGTTCTTCATCCTGTGGCAAATCAGGTTCATTAATTACCTCATCTTGTTTAGTCAATTCATCTTCCCATATATCTTCAGATTGATCAAAATTTTGAAAATTGTCCTGTGAAAGATACTCTTTTTCGTCCATCAAAGAAAATTTAGCTATGTTTAAGTGAATAGTTTTGCAAACCTATTTAGATTTCATGAATTTTTTGTCAAGAGTTTCTAAATACAACTACACTAAATTTTTGTATATGTTTCGGTTATCTACTCTAGATGCAAAAAATATAGTCGATGCTATCGATTCAAGGTTTGAGAAAATTACTGTCTTCCTGGATATTGATAATTTATTCTTTGATCTCTACTATGATAGCATATATGCTGATATTAACGATTTTCTTGGCCAATTAAGAAAGTCTGCTCAGGAAGTGTTGTATTCTCTATTTAACTTCCAACAGTATCTAGTTCAAGAATCACAGAAAAATAATTTGAACCATCCAACCATCATTTTATACACTAACTTTGGTGCTCCAAATAAAATACTTAAAATAATGCCAAAATATAAGCAGCATAGACAAATACTCAAAACATTACCGTCTACACAATTAATCAAATTTCTCAAAGCTAAGTACGGTGAATTTAATGTTAATGAGATAAAATCTGTAGCAAAGAGATACTTCTACAAACTGATACAAAACATAATAAACAATAATTTTCGAAATACAGTTTTTGTTATAAGTAGGAATATGGATAGTGATTACATACCATATCTTATACTAAAAACATATGTAAAAAACACGAATGCTTACTTCATTTTTAGTTGGGATAAAGATTACATACAATTGTTAGCCTACAATAACTTATTCATATATCGTAGGCGTAACATAAAAGTTAAGAATGAATTGATAGGAGATTACGCAAAGGTTGACTACAAAATACTAACAGGCAAGAATTTAGATATTAATCTGAAGCATCCTTTATTGCATCCTATATATCTAGCATTAGCAGGAGATAGTAGTGACAATATACCTTCATTAAGAAAGAGGTTAAACATAAGGAAAGTTGAAGATATCTTAAATAATTATGCAGATGATTTGATTAAGGCTATGCAGAAAGAAAGTATTGATGATGTCATGCAAATATTATCTAATATTTTCAAAAAATCTGTTGATGAACCAATTATGCAACAATTGAAAACAAATCTAATTGTAACAACGTTCTTTGCACAAGATAGTTTATATGATCAGATTGATAAAAGTTTTGTATTAAATCAATTAAAATTTCTAAACTCATATCATGAAAATTTAACTAGAGATAAACTTGATGAAATTATAGCTCAGAATTTGATTTAGTTTTTTATGTAAGGAATGTGAGTAGATTTCTGCTTACAATTCTAGTAAAGTATGGTGTAAGCATTTTCGGTGAAAGTTGTTGCAGATTATCCAATTTCATTTGTGGTCTACCCTTGTATATTCTCTGAAATCTGAAATAATAGTTATCATCAAAACGATACAGGCTATGAAAATTTCTCTCTTTAACGAAATCATAATAGAGCGCATACACAGAACCCTGATTTATGGACAATGGTAGCAAACCTGAATATCTTTCAAAATACAATATATAAACAATCATAGGCTGTTTAACGTATAAATCCAGTAGATAAACATAGCCTGTTTCTGCTATCTTCCAATTACCAGGTGGATAATCTCTTTCTCCTTTGAATTTAAGTTCAGTAAATGGAACAACGTATTGTGTTATTATCATCATTCTATCTTCATGCAAACTTTTTGGCCAGTGTCTACATACTAATACCCTGTATAATGCCTGTCTATCATCAAAATAGAATGTTTTGCCCAACGAAAGAAACCTATTTGCAAGCAACGGATTAGGTAAAGCCATATACAAATCAATTAGTAATCCTTTCTGTGGATGATAGTTTAGTTTAATAGTGTAAAAGCTACGAAACAAAGGTATGTATAGTTTTTTGTTATTGAAATTAAATCTTATGTTTAGATGCCTATGTTCCTCCATACTTTCAGCTGCTTTACAATATGACTTTTGTTGTGGATGCAAAAGCATACAGTCCATTTGTAAAAGATCGTATCAAAAATCTTGAAGTTGAGTATGATGAATTGTATGTTGATACAAACAGTATAACTTACAACTTTAGAGTTGACAGTTATTATAGTGATAGTTCTGCTCCAGTTTTATTTGTTAATAGAACAATTGATCTCAAAGTGATAACCAAAAAAGTAAAAACTTTCAATAGATTGCTTACTGATATAGAGAATGAAGCTTTTGGTTCCTATATTTGGAAGTATCAAAATACAATACTAGGTCTTGGTAGAAGAATTTCAGATCGTATTGCTTACACAGACTTTGATATAGAGCATACGAACTCTTATCCGACAATCAAATTAAGATTTCAACTGGATAGATCATTATTACCTATTGTTGATGTTCGCACTATATACACTTCACAACGTTTATCAGTTTCAGATATTATGAACAAAACTATTAATAAATTTAACGAATTGATAAGTAGTTTTGCTGTCTCAAAGATAAAATTTCTGTCACATCCTTTTAATGATGTTGAAGCAAGCTACTTTACAAAAAGTTATAGAAATGATTTAGTGCTTACATTGTATGATATACTAAACCTCTGTGTGCAAGACTATAAGCCTGTAGATTTATCTCTGTTATCTTATATTGCTCAACAAGAGAATGAATTAACTTTATATCTAATTCCACTTACTGTTGATAATATAAATCCTAATTCAGATTTTCCTGTTTTAACAAATATATTTGTTGATCAAAACATTTATCTTACAGAGAATGAATACAGTTTTAAGAAATATGATGATGTGATCGAAATACTCAAGAGTAACGCTTCGCAACATACTAAACACAAAGCCATCGCTATTTTTAATCACAATTTACAACAACCAGATACAAATACACAAAGAAGAACAGATGTTATAGATAGTGATGGAAATTATTTGTCTGCAATGGAAAATATCTCCAATGAATCTAGTAGTATGTTTGATTATAAACAGACAACAGAATCACTACTAAAACTCAATACTTTTGTAACAAGAAACTCAAAACTAATTAAGTTTAACAATGATGATGTAATTATGGTTTATAATGACCGATATAGCAGTGAGCTAGACCTAGATTTTGATTTTCCATTTTTATGTAGATACAGTGAATTTTATTTACGACCTGCGTCCAATTCTACAACTATTAGGATAGCTAATTTGGTTATTCCATTTAATCTAACAATAGGTTTAGTAAATATATTGGATGTTGATCTAACTCCATCTACAAATAATACAATCAAACCTCAATTATCTAGCAATGATCTTTATAAACGAGTAGAACAGGGATTAGAACAAAGATTGAATGAGTATATGCAAGCAAATAATCTGCAAGAAAAAAGAGTCATCAAATACTATAGGGTTCTACCAAATGATTTGGATAACATTACTCTAATAGTTAATGTGCTAGAGAGAAGTCTTGTGTTAGCGCATCAGTTAGCTAAACCAGATGAAGAGCAAATGTATGCTAGAAGAGCAGAACAATTGCTAAATGAAAACAAAAGCAGTATTGCACCCATTACAAATATTACACCAACTAACTTTTCCAATCTTATCAAGAATTCACATAGCATACTATCTGATTTGTTGAGAAAAGATTATTATCATTTTGGTACACCTGAACAAGTTTCTATTATTTTCACATCACTAGGCAATCTTGGTAATATCAATCAGCAATTACATAACCTAATAAACGTAATTAAAGATGGATCAGGATCAAAACAAAACATATTAGAAATGTTAGATCAGTTTGCTACAAACGTTGACAATATTTTACGACTTTTTAGTTATCTACCAGATAACAATAAGCAAATTCTACGAAATATTACAGATGATGTCCTAACAAATTTAAACTATCTGCTAGGATTGATTGACAAAATTATAACAACAGATACCGCAAGATCTATGATAATAAATCAAATTGAGAGCATTATATATAGTATACAGCAAAAAACGAGTTTTATCTAGTATTATTGTTCAAGCGTTGTTATGTCAATACAAATACCTAGATCTGCATACTCTATTGTTGAGTATAATGTGATATGATCTTGTATGAGATATTTGTCTTCATTAAACAAAACAATTAGTATTCTCTTGTCTTTTATATTGTTGTTGTAATTTTTTTGAATGATTTTATCATCGGTTGATATATAGAAAGCTACAATTTTGTTTTCATATTCTAATATTCCTTTGTCAAATATTAGTTGATCGTTATTGATTAATACATCTAGTTTTAATGAGCAAGGGTAGTTATTGTTTACACTGCCAAGTATATCATTCAGTATATATGTTAATTCGTCAATGATTTTACATTTATTGTTTACATTATTTGATGTCTCAAACTTACAAGCAAACGATAGATTTTTGCTTACAACTACTTTGATATTTGCTCTGCAATAATCACTTATTAGATTTTTGTTTAATATAATCTTGTCATCATATAAAATACCTTCAATGTAATTTTTGTAAACTATGGGTTTTCCTTGTTCTGTTACAATAGTAAAATCTTTTACATCAGTAGGTAAATCAATTAATGGATCTTTGATTTGAATAAATTGTGAGTTGCTTAATACATAGGCATATATGTTCATACAAAAAAATTTAGTTTAGTTGCTAAACTATTAGGCTAGCACATGCTTCCAATCAATGTTTCTGCTAGCAGGAACTTCAAACAATTGTCTCACCTTTTCCTTAAACTTTTCAACTAATAATTCTTGTTTTTGTTGAATAGTTACTTTGTCAGAATTTAGTTTTAGGTAGTATATGTATGTCTCTTTTGTTTGCGAGAATCTATATACTCTGGCTATTGCTTGATGCAGATCTACATCTCTAAAGGGTAAGTCTGCATATATAACTATCCTACCTTCTGTTAAAGTAAAGCCAAATGATAAAGATGAATATGTTGCTATCAGTATTGTTCCTGGCTGTTGCTTGAATATTTGAATTGATTTTTTACGTTCTTTCAAAGATTGTTCTCCTGTAACAGTTACAATATTCCTAATACCATGTTTCTCAAGAGTTTGTTTTATGGCTTTCAATGTGTATTTGTAGTTCGTGAATATTATTATTCTTTCCTGTTTGGAAACTAAATCTTTTATAAGCTTAATATTCTTTTCATATAACTCCATCACCAACTCTATTAATCTTTGTTTGTATATACTACTTAACTCTTTAGTGAAACAAATCAATTTACCCATAAATAGTTGTGACATCGTTTTGTTAAATTGTTCAGCTAAAGTATGTTCGTTTCTACTTTGCAGAAAATCATAGATTTGTTTGCGAGCGTAAACTAAATCTCTTGTTAATTTAATTTGATTTTGTTCGACGTTTTCCCTAATCATTTTTACATAATCACTAATTTGATTATCTGTATCAACTTGTTCTATTTTTGATAGCATATCAATTAGGTTTTGTTTATAAGTGTTGTAGTTTTGATTTACTTGTTGTAGACAACCTGATGACTGATCTCTGGCTTGCTCAATAATACCATCAATTGTGTATTTATCAACATTATCTACATTTGTTTCTATAACTATTTCATGTTTTGGTGGTAAGGATAGACTGCTACTAATTTGACTTCTTGTTACTCTGATCATACTTAAACTAAGTCTATGTTTTATCAAATCTATAGCATGTGTAGCATAAGCTGAATTATAGGCTTTAACGAAATAAGGGTAAGCATCCATATCAAACAAAGGGTCCAACAATAAAAATGCTCCTGATAGTTCAGCATATCTACCTTTGACTGGAGTTCCAGATAACAATAATACATCATTAATGTTGTTAGCAATGACAAATTTGTATAGAGATTGCATTGTCTGTGTATCAGCATATCTTATGACTTGAGCCTCATCTAGGATAAGGAAAATTCTCTCAACATTATAGTTCCACGGAACATGTAGTTTTGAAACATTATTAAAGTTTGTTATGATTGCAATATGATTATGGTTTGGTTGATCTAGAGGGAAAGCACAAACCTGTTCTCTTGGTATGTTGGTTAATTTCTCAAATTCATCTAGCCAATTTAATATAAGTGTTTTGGGACAAACAACAATAACTTTTGTTCCATAGGCCAGTGATGTATATAGAGATGTTAGGGTTTTACCTGTACCAACATCAAAAGCCAAATAATAACCTCTTAGTTTGAGGTTATCCTTATATTCACCGTAATGCAAAACAAATTTATGTTGATGTGGCATTAACTCAACTTTGAAGATTTGTTTCGCTTTATCTAAATGTTTTGGTGTATCTGGTTTATGATCAAACAATATATGATACAATACAGTATTCTCAATTAGTTCACGAGCAATTTTTAGTTGATTATTGGATATTAGTGATAGAACAATCTCAACTGTAAAAAAGCGATGAAATTTGTAGTATGTTTTGCTTCCTATACTTACATCATTGATAACCATTTTTAAAAAATTTTTGTCCTGTTCATTAACATAATCTAGCAAATTCAAATCCGTTAGATAGAAGTTTTTGCTTTCAATAATTTGCATAAACATAAATCGCTGAGATATTATCGTCAAAACAACAAACATAAATAATAGGCAAAACTATTTACAAAAACTACTTGCGGTATGTATTTATATTCTTGCTCTATAACTATGTTAAGAAATGTACTAGCTATCAAATTATTTTCTACAATTACAGAATGATAACTATTAATTTCGAGATTCCTGATTTCCATATCCATAGTAATACGTTTTTTGTAATACATAAGCGGTATTATTAAATTTTGAAGGTAGTTGGTTTTCAGTGTGTTTGGAAACACTATGGATGGCAATATAGGAATATCTATATTTGGACAAAATTTACTCAACATTATGTAAACGATAAATTTGGAGTAATCAACTTTTTCTATTTTGTTGCAATTAGCTAGTAGATCTAGCAGAGTATCTTCAAAATTGTCGCTGTAGCCAACACCATTAAACCACACGTCTATATAGGCTGAATAATAGTGTATAAATTTGATAAGTCTATTTATTGTTTCGTAAGTAGATTTAATGATCATAACAGAAAATTTAGATCAGTTTTCATCATATGAGTAGTGTTATGTAACTCAATATTGGAGCACCAAAAGCTCTGACATCACTATTTATCAAAGCAACTTTCACAAATAAGTTTGCAAGTATGATATTGTGTATTGGTACTACTGATGAAGTTGATAATATTAACTTAGAATTTTTGTGTTTGTAATAAGTTATTTTTTTCATTGTGAAAGACAACCTATAAAATATAATGTGATGCAATTTTCTGTTTATGCTTTTGTCTATCCATAGCTTTATAGGATCTGTCAAATCAACATTGTCGAAATCAATATCTGTTGTGTAATCTGCTTTCAACAATAACATGTAAGTTATTATGTTTTCAAATGGATCAACAATATCTAACAAACTTAACATAACACTACCAAATTCTGGTGTATAGCTAAGTCCGTAATACAAATGAGGATAATGTAGTTTTGAGAATAATACATCCTGTAACAAAGTCGGACTGGAATACATAACAAAAAATTTAGTGTATTTGCAAAAAAATTATTTGCCTGTGTATGCGAATGCAAATACTCTATTATTCATATTCTTAACATCTTGCTTAACTTTGTTTATATCCACAGAAGTAAATACGACGCGTCTTTTACGTAGCGTTTGTAGTATCTTTGCTCCAACCAATATAACACCTACACCAATCAATACTCCGATACCAACTTTGGCAAAAGTAGGTATATCGGAATATACTTGTTGCAATTTCTCTACTAGAGATTTACCAGTAGTTTGAACTTTCTCTGCTATGTCACCAGTAGTTTGTTTAACTTCACCATCAATCTTTTCAACAACTTCACCAGATTTTTGTGCTACATTAGCAGCAGTATCTTGAACCTGTTTAGCAGCTTCCACTATTTTATCTGTATTCAACGCTGTAAGCAGCCCAATTATAAAACCAAATATGCCAGCACCAACAACTGGAGTAGCAGCTTTCAATATACCAACTAGAGCTGGAATTACACCTGGATTTGCTTTTTTCTGACTAACTTTTACTTGAGCTTCTTTGCTTACAAGTTTGCTTGCTAGCTTTTTGTAATTGTTTATTCCTTTCTTACCAGCTTGTTCGAAAATCGATACAGCTTCTTTTGTTACTTGTTTGATGCCCAAAGTAGGATTTGTTACAATAAGAACACTAGCTATATCATCTAGCACAGCATATGTAAGTTTGTCATTAGGTATGCTTGCAAATTCTCTAGCTGCTACTCTTACAGCTCTCTTCTTCATAATAAGCATTATTATTCCAACAAGGCTTGCTGTTGCAACTGCTGTTGTAATGGTTGGATAATGTGATACAAAATCTTTTATAGGCTTAACTATGGGTTCAACCTGTGGTTCTATTTTTGAAAGTATTTGTGATAACTCGGCTTTTAGTTTGCTGAAGAATGTAATTACCTCTTGGATGAATCTTTCAATAATGTCACGAACCTTCATATAAATCTTTACAAATGGATCTTGTAGAACTTGTTTTTCCTCGGGAGTTAATACCATATCTTTTACTTTTTCTTTAGATTCAACCTGAATTTTTCCCAATCTTGCTTAAAGTTCTCTACTACTCTACCAGCAATGTCTTTAGTCTTTTCCCAACCTTCTACAATTTTCTCTCCAGTTTTCTCAGCTATCTCTTTGGTTTTTTCCGAAATGTCTTGTGAACCTTGTTCCATTTTTACACCATAAACTTTGGATATATAGGAAGATGCTATAGCTGCAAAGTATGATTCAACATTAATCATAGACTCAACATTTGCTTCCTCACCCTGTTCAACGTTAATTACCTCTATAGTAAATGCAGCATCTTGTTCACCATATTTTGATCTAACATGAGATTGATCAATCATTATATGCAAACTTTCACCTGGATTTGTAACTATGCTATTAGCCACTACTGCAGCACTATGTACAAATTCTTTAGGATTTTTTATGAATGGTATTGATGGATGTGCTACATTAACATAAACATCTACTTCTGATACTGGTAGATCTACTTCACCTACAACCACATTATTAATTTTTACTGTTGCTGATTGTTTTGAAGCTTCAAATACTATTGTCTCATCTAAATCATCAAATACATCAAAATCTTCTATTGCTGATTCTTTGGTTGTTTTACTATTGCTGACAATGGTTCTAATTACTCCTAAATATTGTCCTGTCAAAAGACTATAAGGTGAAAGATATTCAGTTGTCAACATATTTTTAGTTAGCTAAATAATAAGTTCAACCAAAAAATAATCATAGAATCAATTCAACATAAGCTTTCTGTGTCTCATAAAGTCTAATTTTACTAAGTTGTATTTTTGCTGGAATTAATCCTATAGTTTTCATTCTATCAAATATTTTTACAAACCAATTACATAAATTTTCTGCAGTCGGAACAAAATCAACGAATATGAAGCTCTGTTTATGTTCATCGCTAAATTCTTCATAATATCCATTGAATTTTGAAAATAGAGATTTTTTCTTATCTGTTGATACTAACTCTAGCTTACCATCTATCTCAGTAATGGTGTAATAAACTAAGCATTTAGACCAATCTGGTTTGTTTTTTGTTACTCCGGTTATTGAATCAAACAATGGATCATTTATATCCAAGATGAATTTATGATCGATAAATCTTTGTATAAAATCGTTTAGATAGTTGAAAAATGTGAAATCTAGCACCATACCGCTTTCATCTAGATTAGATGTAATAAATATTTCCAACATATATTCATGTCCATGTAGAAATCTACATTTATTTGGTCCCAATGATTTTGGTAAATTTTGTGAATGAACCCTATGACCTGCAACAAAATTAATTTTTTTGGTTATAAGTATTTCACTCATACAAAAAATTTTAGATTGCTTGATTTGTTTCAAGTAATGTTGATGCTACTTCTGTAAGCAATATATCTCTTTCTGCCATATAGCTTACTAACTCAAATTCATCTTTAAATACATCTTTTATAAAGAGTTTATCAATAGCTTTACCATAAACATAAATAGATGTTAACACATCTCTATATACATCAGCATCAATAGCATTTTCCATGCTAATCATTAATTCTATATTCTCTAGCTCATCATTAGTTAGTTCATTCTTGGCTTCATTCACTATTTGAGCAACCCGAAGTTTTATATCATCTTCCTTGATGTAACAATACTTTGGTAGCAGATTTTGTTCAATCTTTTCCTGAACAGTTGCTATTATGTTATCGATCAATGTGCTTATATTTTCATACTCCTTAGCTAACGATACATCTTCAAAGAGCATATACTCCAAAGCCTTACGATAAAATTCTTTCACATCAGTAATATAAGTTTGCTCCTCTTTAATCTCATTTTTGCTATTGTTTTCTGCTTGTTCTTGTTTTACTACCGATTTTATAACTTTTGCAAAGGATAATAGATTTTCATCTATTGTCGAACTCGCTTCATTTATAATTTTCATTTGAATTTCTACTATCTCTTTATCTTTTTGTTCTATGGGTAACGGAACTATTGATGATGATTCATCAACGTTTTCATCGCTGTTTAGAATAACCTTAAGTAAATCATCTCTAAGCATTTACTTGTAGCTTAACAATCTAAGCAATGAAAAAATCAAATCTGTTGCTGAGACAATTTCAATAACAAATAGTTTCTGTATTTTAGGAATTTACTATCTACTCTTTTATTTTGAGGAACATTTTTTATATTTATCACAGAATTGATTTCTGTTGATATGGATACAGTGTAATCATATAATAGGTATATGATCAGTATAGCTATATGTCTATCTGTTTCTGTATTGTATTTGTTTGATGACAGTAGTTTAATGGTATGATAAGTGAAATATGCTAAAGGTAAAGAACCATAATATACCATTGGAGACAAATCTTTGTTAACAGTATAATTACTTTTGTATGTTATTAATGAAGGCTCCTTTAAAACATTTGGATATTGTTTACTCATACTAATAGCCATACCAACTCTATCAAAAGCTAATCCTAATACATCATAATTATCAAAGAAGTTTAATAGTTGCTCAAAGGGAACAATATAATAATCATTTGTTTCTAATTCATCATTTACACAGTGTAATAGGTAGAGAATAGATGTCAAAGCCAAATCAAATTTTGGATCTACAATTGCATGATTGATACCATTTATGGATTGTATGATAAATTTTTTGTTTGTATTAATGCTAATTTGTTTTGGGAGCTTAAAGTTAACATTTTTATCATAAGGAAATCCAAAATATTTCAAAGCCATATCAATGTTAGCAAATAGATTTGGATTTCTGACTAGCATATCTAAAAATTTAGAGTGGATGTGATATTATTTATTGTCACTTTAGGATTGTTTTACAACAGATCTAAATTTACTGGCATGCTATACCTGTTTAACACACTAGTAATTCCCCTAGATTGGAAATTAGCAGGTTCTTATACGGTCAAGATTAAAAGAATTGATGTGAATCAGGCGAAACAATTAGTGAATCAGAATCAATTTATATCCGCTATTGGACATGATGCTACAGCGAAATTATTGTCATTGTTGCTGGAAATAGACGTTCCATTAAATCGGATACAAGTTGAAATGAAGTCTGGAGATATAGGATTACATTTCGTATTGAGGAAAAGATTGGCTGAAGGACAAGTAATTAAAACGATTCAGGAATTAGAAGAAATTGGGTTTGATTTAGTAATGAGCGAAGTTTTATGATCAATAGTTTCATTTCTATCCATTTTTTTTCATTTTTTTGTGAAACAAAAGTAACTCAAGGAGTTAGTTTTACAAAAAAATAGAATTTGTTATTCTATTGTTTCTGCTAGCTCATCTAAATCTTTTAGCAAATGATTTACTTTTGATTTGTTAGCATCATCAAGTAAACTCCATATATCACCATAAACTTGCATATCATTCAATGCATAACTGAACAATATTAACATTAACAAAACGTCATAGTTTTTATTCTGTTTAATTTTGTTTATGAATAACAATGTTTTGCTAGCGATCATACGGAAAATCCTTCTTGATGGTAAGAAATAATTAAAAGTTAGTTTTAATGCTTCAGTTAAATCTTCTATATTCAAATCAGAAGCATTCATGTATCTATATAGATGATACAATCTCTTATCGAGATTTAATAATTCTGACTCGTTTAATTTTAATCCCATGCTGATCTCGATAATTTTATAGTGTTTACTCAATATATCAGATAAAACTAAATTTTTCAAACCAAATTGTCTTAATGATATGTTTAGCTCATTGTTGGGTTGTTTTAAAATCGATGTTAAGACATTTATTGTATTTTGTATGAACTGGTATTGATCGGGATCATCCTTGAATGAATAATATATGGAACGGTATATATCAAGTATAATATCTTTCGACGGATGAGAATTAATTTTTTGCGCTAATGTGTCTATCATCTTTTCTGCGTAATCATATCTACCTAATTGCAGCATAGTAAGGAAGATACTATTGAATGCGAATATGTCAGGTATATCATATTCATGTTTAGACACATCTTCAACAAGTTTTTCAAAATCAGTTTCATTAAGATTTGATGTTAGCTTATAGAAGCATCTAACATCTGCTAAATCGTTTAGTAGCTTCCTGTACATAATAAAAAATTTAGATGTGTTTAGTATCCAAGCATTGTTAAATACAATACGATTAATGGATTTGTAGTTGTTTTACCTAGTATTGTTATATCGTTCGCTTTTGATGTAACTTTTTATACTATTCATCATTTATACTCCCTTCAACGAATTGCTTTGGAATAGCTATTACAAGTCCTATTGGTAAATCTCTGAAGTAAGTTATTTTATTTGTTTTTTTGCTTTTGACTCTAATTGTTATATTTGCATCAACACTATCACCATCAAAGTCTCCTCCCAGTGGTGCACAAGCTAACGGGTGTATTTGTATTGTATCTTGATCTGCTATAACTGGTTTTGCTGCTAGCCAAGATGTCTTATGCAAAGCTGGGTCTCTTTTATAAACCACTACAGCATCTGGTAAAACATCTTGCTCTAAAACCTTTCTAAAGAAGTTTATCAATTCTTGTGGAAACAGAGTAGGATAATTGGAAATCTTGTTTATAAGCTTAGTTATATCATTAACAGTAGGTTTAATCTCTTGTCTTGCAGTTTTTGTTATCTCTATAAATTCTTGTTTGTGTTTTGTTAGTATGCTATTAATTATTTGTGGCTTGTATAGTTGCAACAGAGCTGTAAATGGAATAGCAATTTGATCTATCTCAAGATTTGGATTAGGACTAATAACAGATCTTGCTGTGTAGTTAACCGTTTTACTAGCAAGTTGTTCTCTAATAAAACCTGTTTTTGTTCCAAATTGTTCTGCTAACAAATCTATTAGTTTAACGATCAACCTATACAATTTTGAGCTATTAGCATTACCAACTTCAAAAGTTTTGTTTTGTTCTATTATTTTTGAGTAAATATCTGTTAACGGATGTATTGATATTTTGTTGTCTATCTTTGAGTAATCTCTCCAGCCAGGAGGAAGCACAATTATTTTGTTTGTTATCAAATTCTCAACTTTATTGTTTGATAATTTGATTATCTCATTTATTAACCGACCGGATACACTATTCTGTTGAGCAATATACTCTATCAACTTAATCAGTTTGTTTTTCTCAAAGAAGTCTGCGAAGCCTTGCATCAAGATTTTATGATTTGTGTAGCTAATCTCTTTCTCATCTTCCAAAACTAAATTTCCTTCTTCATCAATTGCTAAAATCCTATCTGGTCTGTTTCTGAATGCTCTGATTGTGGGTAAATTATCCAGAATCATCAACACAGGAAACTTAGGGATATATACATTCAACGGTATATATCCCATTTGCTCAAACCATTTTGAACTCTTTCTCTCACCAAATAGATATTGTGAGTACAATCCATTTATTTGGCTCAGTAACTTTTGTTCATTTAAGTTTGCAGGTAATGGTTCCATAATAGCTGGAGCATTATGCTCCTTAATAAATTGTTCCACATTTAGTAGTTCAAAAATCATTGATTTTGATTGCTCAAGAAAACAGCAAAAAAACTAAAGCATATCTTTGATTGATTTTACGAATTTATTCACATATTCTTGTTCCAAGCCAACTACATAATTTTGAACAAAATTTATTGCTTCATCGCTATCCTCAACAACAATCAAAGATGCATTTTTTGCTTTATTAACAACAAGCATAACAATATCCAAAGGTAAATGTTGTCTCAATTTGTCTGATAACTCATTTAAAAACTTTAGTGAATATTTTCCTTTTAGTGATAGACCTCTGCTTCCATAACTGAACACAGGACCAACTATTAGATTGTATAGCAACATACCAAAGATATGCGGTGCAATCGACTTTAATATTTTTTCAGCTTCACTTTTGTTTTTAGCCGCTTTCAATATCGATATTAAATCATTGTTAGTTAATGTTGCAGTTTTCCAAGCAACCATACCTGATATGTCTCGTAATGTTGTAAGATCAAGATTTGCTTTATAATCTTTCAACATACTTATTAACTCTGTTTTTATGATATGTTCCAACATAGTTAACTTAACCTCTCCTCTACATATACGTTTAAACAGATCTATCAAATACTCATTCAAAAAGTCTGGATTTTGTCTATTCAAAAAGCCTGCTAGCTTATACTCATCAGTTTGAGAGTTATATAGGAAATATCTCTTCTTAACTCCTGTTCCAAATGCAGAGTCTCCAACAAATTCCAATTTAACTTTTGGATAATGTGCTAGTACTTTTTGTTTGTATGTGTTTGTAACAAATCTATGAGCATAAGTGTAAACCAAGGGTAAAACACTATTATTCAAAACATCTTCATGCAAAATATCATATTTATCGTAAACAAAGAAGCTATCTGTATCGTTATACATTATGAATTGAGTATTTGCATCAAACTTTTTACGAGCGTTAATAAAATCATTTATATTGACAGACAAATCATTAATGTTTTTTGTTTGTATATAACGATTAATCAAAGCTGATGCTGTTAGAGATATATATTGTCCTGTTATTGTTATGGCTTCAGCAATGTATATATTATAGAATGGAAATGAATCTGTTCCGAAGACACCGTACATGCTATTCATTGCAAGTTTGGTTGCATTCTGTATGAGATCTGCAACTTGATCGCCTTGCTTTGCCTTTGCCTTATATATATCTCTCATTTTAATCCATTCAACTAAAGTCTTTTCTAGTAAGATAGATAAGTGATTACCATTTGTTAGTAACCCATTAGGAGTAACAATTATGTTTTTGTTTTGTATTAAGTTCAGTAAATCTTGTCCATTCATTTCATGATCGGTAAATTGTTTTGTTGTTATAAACCATTTGTATTTGACAATTTCATCATACAATCCAAACCAAAACAATGTTCCAAATATCCTACCTGCAAACCTACCTTTTGCAAAATTATTCCAATAGGATAAATCAGCTTCATTATTTGTTTCAATACATAACAATTCTTGCAAGTATTTCTCTTCGTTTTTTATGTTTGATCCTGATACAAATCCATGAACATCTAGAATATTGTTTGCTACCATGAGATTTGGATATAGTGAATTTACGTCAAAAACTTTTATTGTTGGCATAAATGAAAATTTAGATTGGATGCAAAAAACAAACCGCCTAAATTTTTTTGTATGCTAGAGGTTAGGAATATCTTCAACTACTATGTACATAAGCCTATTTATTACAAACAAAACCATATACTAATACGGTGTCCTTTCTGTGGAGACAGTATTAAAAATGTTATGCATGCTCACTTATATATTGAACCAGATTTGATGGTATTTTGGTGTGCAAGATGTTATGAAGGTGGTTCGCTAGCCTATCTGCTAACCAAAATCAGAGACAGATTTTCAATTGATGTAAATCCGATAATAAACCAATTGCGTAGTGTTATAGTTAGTAATATTAGTTTACAAAAATCAAAACAAATAAACTTAGATACAACTTACGTTGAGATGCAAAAACTAAAACAAAAATTAAGTCAAGAATCTATTGCTAGGTATAGAAATGAGCTAGAGTATTACTTCATCAAAAAGCAAATCAATATCAGTGAACATGTATTACATCAATTACCGATTGCTATGTATGACGTAGTATACGATTATTTGCTACCACATAAAGATAGATTGGATAATTCACTAGTCGTATTTACAATCGGTAATAGAGTAATTTACAGATATGATTATTTGAGTTTGTTACATAACTTCAAAACAGAAAAAAGGTTTATGAATCTCTATTTAGCAATAGGTAAAAGCTATCAAGCTCTACAATATAGTTTGTTTACATTGCTACCATACAGCTTTGATAGAAAGTTTTATCAATCATACAATCTAAGCAGAAAAAATTTACTACTTGTTTCCGAAGGATTAACTGATATGATATTGTATGCGGAACATTTACTAACAAGTGTAGATACACCAATAACTTGCTTAGTGTTAAATGGTAAATGGTATGAAATTATAAAAGACTTTGAACCTTTGTTTGACAATATTATAGTAATTGTTGATAATGATGCTGCAACTAAAGCATACATAGCTGGTCTCAAGATAAACAGTAAACTAAGTTTTGTTATACCAGTTGCAGGTAATGATCTTAGAGAGAGTAAAAAATATCTTGAAGTAGAAATTTAATGAGCACATTTTTTGAATGATAGATTTAATACAACAAAACTATTCTAAATTGAAAGCAATAGAAGAGTTTAGTTTTAAACATATGCTTAGTTCATCAGCAGCTAAAGACTTAGTTGATAACTTAGTTGCAGAACAAAACAACATATATTTAAGCAAGATATACAATCATCTTATAGATAACAACATATTAGTTATAACATATGACAGAGATTTGATTAGCAGAACTATAACATACTTTCTTGGTTTAATAGTTAGAGGTCCTATGGTTTTAGGTTTTCATAGTCCAGAGGATAAAAAGATTTATTTGTTGATAGATAACAACTACATAGTATCCAAGCGTACAAACCAACATATTAATAAGAGAATTATACAAACATTGATACATGAAACTGTTCATTATTTTGCTACAGTAAAACCAAAAGAATTTTGTAAACAATTTGATACAATAATACAACGCTTCTTCAAACTTGTTTTCTCAAACATAGACCCTAGGTTGGAGTATTATAAAATTGCAGATAGTTATTATGATTTGTTATATAACAGTAGAAAACAAATCTTTACAAAAAGTTATTATCAGACTTGGTTTGATACATTTATAAACTATGAGAGGGATGAAGTATTAAATGCTTTTGTTAAAGATTCACAGTATGATAAGGCATTTGACTACATGATTAAACATCCAGTTTATTTAAAGATTGTTGCTACACTCTATGTAGCAAATGGAAAAAGAGAAGCTATACCCTATTCTTTCTTTGCTGATATGTATAATGCCTATGTTAAGCTAACAGGTCAGTTAACAATTAACCTATACTATCAGGAGTTATTTTATCCCGATGAAGTAATATGTGTGCTATCAGAAGCAGATAAAAAGAGAGACAATATATTACAAAAGTTGTTACACTTGATCTAAATTTTTTTGCATGAGTAATTTGACATATAAACCGACACAGTTATTAACTGCTACTATGTTATGCGTTCCATTTCTAAGATTTAATGATCCAAATAGATTGCAGATGGCTTCCAACCATCTAAGACAATCTCTACCTTTGATTAATGCTGAAATTCCGAGGATAAGAACTGGATTTGAGAATGTAATTGTTAAGAAAGCAGAAAGTTTTTACATTGAGACAAATACTTTTGAGAAAATTGATGAATTTATAGTTAAAACAGATGAAGGTTTGAAGTTTAATGCTATGTTTTTAAAATATGATGAGAAATTAAAAGTTGCATACAATCCTTATCATATATGTTTTGTCAGAGATATTGTTAGTGGTGGTTGGTGTCCTGAGCTCAAACTTGGAGTAAATGCTTTAGTTGGTTATATGTCTTACTATGGTTTCAACTATCAAGATGCAGTAGTAATATCTGAATCTTTTGCTAAAAGACTAAAACATATCGAGAGAAAAGTATTTGTTATTAGATTGCCTGCAAATAGTCAATTGAAACATATCAGTAGTAATGACAATACTATTAGTTTGATACCAATACCAGGTAAAACATACAATACACTAATATCCTATGAGTATATTGAAGCAGGTGTATTACAACGAAAACAAATTAATGTTGACAATTTGCTTGTAGTTGATGTAAGAGTTAAAGCTCTACCAAATTACAGATTACCTGCATCAGTAACAGAATTCATCAAGAAAGCAAAGAAACCATTCAAACTAGCAAAATTAGAAACAGAACCTACACAAAAATATCCTATTGTTATACAAATAGTTGGTTATGTTACCAGAGAAGCAACTATAGGAGATAAACTAACAAATAGACATGGAAACAAAGGAGTCATTGGCTTGATTGTTCCTGATGAAGAAATGCCCAAGACAAAAGACGGAAAGATATTAGATATATTGTTCTCTCCTCTTTCTGTTCCATCCAGAATGAACCTAGGCCAATTAATGGAAAATTTGCTTGCAAAAATTGTCGTTAAGGTTGAGCAACAGGTATTAGATTTGCTTAATAGGAATATGAGGGACAAAGCTCAAAAACTGTTGCTAGACTTTTTAAAGAGAGTTGAAAAGCGAAGTTCATTTCATCATTTAATTGATAGTGTTTTAACTAAAAGATGGGATTTATTGGAGTATAACCTAACAAAATATGGATTGAGCATCATACAACCACCTTTTAGTGAATTGAATGCAGAAGAGATAAAACAACTAGCCAAAGACTATAATGTCAAGGAAACAGAATATGTTAGAGTAGACAATTATGATGTTACCATCAATGTGGGTTATCAAACTATATTAAAACTAGAACATTTAGCATCAAGCAAAGTAACAGGAGCAGGTCTAACAAACAATGAATACACTAATCCACAAAGAATCGGAGAAATGGAAACTTGGAATATCATTGCTCACGATTATGATGAAATTAAGAGATTATTCCGCAGAAGTTATGAATTTGAAAAACTATCCTACTATAGTGATAAGTTTGGCTTTGATAGTTATATATTCAAACCTGATGTAAATAATGTATATCAAGTTTACAAGAAAGTTTTGTTCAATGAGTGATCTTTTTTTATTACAGCACAAATGTAGATGCATATAACAGAAGTAGTTGAGTATGTAAAAGGTATGCTAACAGGCTATGCAATTGATTTGGAGATAGATGATCAACAAATACAGAACATCATAAAAAATAGTGTCATATCGATACTAAACCAATATGTTCCTCAAGTTAAAATCAGAACAATACCTCGAGCAAATTTTGATAATACAACTTGGACTGTGGAATTACCTGAACAACAAGTTGTTAATATATTACATGTTAGCACGAAGCCATTTCCTCTGTATCCGTTAATATTGGCTAATCAACAAAGTTTGATAACTGGTCAGGAATTTACTTTGAATAGAATTATAGATAGTTACTCCTATACATTTGATATTAGATTTAGTTTCATACCTCCAAACAAATTACAACTATACGGTCAACCAATATCTGATATAGTTGTAATGTATAGTTGCAGTTACAAAGATGATTTATCTGATGTTCCGAACAGTCTTGAATATTTGGTTAAAGCTCTTGCTCTCGCAAACATTAAAATAGCAATAGGCAATATACGTACAAAATATCAAAGTTTTGACACTCCATTTGGAAGCATAACACTTGCATATGATATAAAACAAGAGGGTATGGATGAACTGAGAACAATAATAGAGGAATTGAAATTATCTCCTCCACCTATACCCGTTATAGTAGTGTAAGGATAGCAACTTATCTAAATTTATATTACATGAGTTCTTTTGCTTTAAGACCAGGATTTTACACGATTGTTAGAGATCGTGAGAGTGGTAAATTTGGTTTATGTGCACCATTCACTGTCAGGAATATTGTATTACCTCTAAACATTAATCAATATAAAATCCATTTCATAACAAGATTTGATGAAAACAAACACGAAAAAATAATGGAGATATTTGTGATAGATGAAGAATTAGAGAAACAATTGGAAAACATGTCTCCATATGGTGTTTACATTATACAGGATACAGAAACAAACCACTATGGCTTAAATGTACCCTTTTATTTTAGATATGAAACTCCATTTCAATTAAGAGTTGATGAAGAGATATACACTATCGCATTCATACGCTATGGTAAAATAAAAGATAAAAAATACAAAAAAGTAAGAAGAATATAAAAAACTCTTTTTTTGCTAGGCTAGGTTTGTGGATAATAACACTACTAACAAATCTCTGTATAACGGATGACTCTCATTAAGATATGTAGATAGGTTATTTGATAGCTCATTTGCAAAAGTTGTTAATCTATTATCTTCTATGTCAAATGAAGTTGTGTAGTATATGTACGCTCTTGGATTAGTAGCAAACAGTGTAGCCAGAAATTCAATTAACTGCTTTGAGACATTACCAAATGTTATAGTTATTCCTGATGGCGTATTTGTTAGCAATGCTTCCAAGGATTGTAAGTATTGATCTCTTGTAATGGTAGGCTGTATCGTTTCAGGTAGAATAGCAATTCCTACTAGTAAATCCTTAACTCCGTTTATAGCGTTATCGCAATATGGAGACTGTATTAGGTTAGTGTAAACATGATCATAAAATCCTATTGTATCCAATAGATTTCTACAAGAACCACCTGTAAAACACTCAGGCCTGTAAACTTGTGAACTAAAACAAATTGCTGTTTCTACATTATCACTTGTACATATGATTGTATCTGTATGTATCGTACAGGTTTGTTCTTTGTATTCCGAAAATCTGTTATTAATCTCATATAGCATCAAGTATAAAATTTTGTAAATAGTTGCCATCTGTTTATTATGTTGTTCAATATAATCTAGCAAATCATAAACATATTTATCTACTCTTTGTGGACTAAAACAAATTGATGTTTCTACATTATCATTTATACATATAAATGCACCCGTATGTATGGTATAGGATTGTTTTAGAAAATCATAAAATTGTTTTTTGTATTCCAAAAATCTGTTATTAATCTCATAGACCGAATCACAAATTGTACTCATACTGTTTGTAGAATCCAAGCAAATATTATTGGTAAAACCTAAATGTAAAAGGAAAAGTTCGTCTTTTTGATTGTTATATAGTATGTTCTCAATTAAAACAGAACAATCAATATTATCTGAGTCTTCATTACTACAACTTGAACAATATATATTTCTAATCAAGTCAACTATATAAAAATATTGCTTCATGTTGGTAGTTGCTTATTGATTAGCACAAAATTTATGCTTGCGCAGCAAAAGCCAATATCATCTAAGCTAAGAAACAAGCTATTGGTATTGATAAATAGATTAGGAATGAGAAGTTTGAACGATCTCATACTAAATCAAAAAATAAACAAGAAATTTTACAAGTATGTATTTGACATACATGTTAATGCAAACGATATTAGTGAAACTCTTGTTAACAATCTATACACAAACATAAAGCAATTTTATGCAAAACATGGATTAAACATAACTTTAAATAGTTCAGATATTGCGACTCTGATAGGACTTAGGGCTGGAACCTATGCAACCTTAAAGCTTATTAAACAAAAAGTTTTGTTTGATGAAAATTATGCTCAGATAAAACCTAGTTCTGATGTGACAATAGATAGTTTTATAGAATCTGTTATTACAACAAAGGATTACAATATATCTTACTTCTTACTGTATTTGGATTATACACCTGATGATTTATTAAATTTGTTGCTAGATGGTATTAACATACTTACAAAAGCAAACAAGTATGATAGCGATTACAATTTTGCTGCTGCAACAATGATTTTGTATATATCCATGATTGTTAAAACTATGCGTGATAGTTATAATAGATTGGTTAGATCGTCTCCACTGTATGGAACAATATTGTATTTATCCTTCATGATAAGATATTATGTTATATTATTGGATTTGAGAAACAATTTAAAAAGTATAATGACGAAAATTAGTGACACTGAAATAGAGGGAACAACATTAAAGAAATATGAACAAATAAAACAGGATTATCTCAGATTTCTAATACAACCCACAAAAATTTATCCATCAAACATGTAAAATTTATACTACATTTTCGTCTTCAACAGGAACAAGTATTATATCTGCCATAATCGCTTCACAATTATTCTTTTCTTCTTCATCTAACTCAATAATTTCTCCTGGATATATGTAGTTGAGTTTACGAATAGGATTATCTTCTTTTACATCTAGCATGCTAACCAATATTGGTAGAATTGATCCACTTTTACGATTGATGATATATTTTTGTCTATGCATTGTAAATAAATGCTAAATAGGTAAAAAAGCTAACAAGATTATGGCTTCATTGCAAGCAAGTGATCTAGTGATAGCTTACAATGTTGGGAAAATATTTAAAAATGTCAAAATATACACTAGCAAACAAGAAGTTGCTCTTACAGATGATGTAGATATATTGGATGTATTACTTGAACAAACATCTAGTAATGCAACAGTATATATAAAAGATGTAGCTATAGGTAAAACCAGTATACCCGTTTCTGATATTAGAGTAGAGGTAGAAGGTAATGTAAATAGAGTTGTTACATTTAAAGACGAAAATCAAGTTAAGGAAATACAAACAAAGCTAGCAGATTCAATTAACCAAAATCCAAATGGTAAAATTAAAATGATTTTTAAGGAACCAGAAAGAAAAGTCGAAGTTTATTATAACGATCAACTTATATCAGAGGGTAGATTAATATCAGTAAATCCAGTTAGCTTAGTTAGCAAAGGAAATGCTGTTAAAGAGTTTGCTCAGGAATTTGATTTTAGCGAACAACAATTAAACGAAGGTAGTGGAATAGTAGCTATAAAGAAGGAAGATCAAAGTGTTATATTGGTGTTTGATGATGGTGAAGAAGTAAAAGTTGATAGGATAACCTTTGAGTTTATGAAGCCAATAATAATTGGCGTAAAACAGGAACAAGAACAAACAGGAAATCAAAATAATAACATATCAAATCGTGGTAAAGGATCAATCATAGTTGGTGCACTAAAGCTTCCTGTAGTTATATTCAAAGTGGCTATAACTAATCTTTTCAGAGTTCTACGAGCTGTTATAACCAATAAATTCCTGCTAGTGTTTCTGCTTGGTGCAGGTTTAAGTATAATACTACTTAAATTTGTCATTCCTTATATTACTTCAATTGAAGGAGTTGATCAAGTTTTAGGAAAAGTTTCATCTACATTCAAATCTATTATTAGTCATCTTGGTATTGGAAAGGGAATTGAAGAGACAACAACATCAGCAACATCAGATTTTATACGTGGTCAACAATCAATGCAACTTACACCTATAACTCCACCTGCTGATACTACAACTCAAACATCTCAAGTAAGTGAATCAGCTATACTTCCAAGAATAGCTATTGGTGCTGGTATAGGATTAGTTATAGCCTTTGCAATAAGAAAGTTGCTTAATAGTAAAAACAATTTAAAACAGGAATCTATTGAGCAAATAGTTAAAAAAGAGTATACTGTTCCTTCAGCAGTTATTCCAGATTTTAATACTGTTGCAAGTTCTAATCCGAATTTAGCCTTAGTTATAAGTGTACTCTGTTTGTATTCAATCCTCTGGGTCGGACACTACATACTTGATAAATTTGGACAAGGTTTTCTATCAGGTATTTTATCGATTTTAAGTGTATTATCATTTATTGGCTTTATAGTAATTATAGCTTACGCAATGTCTGGTGGAAAGCTAGACACTACTAATACCATTCTTACGATAGTAAAAACTGGCTATCAGGTTATGAAATTTATATTCAATGGTGTTGCTTATTTATTTCAGCATTTCGGACAATTACCAGGACTTATACAATTCATAGCGGTATTTTCAACAGGAGTATTTCTACTTGTTGCTTTCACACGTATAAGATCAATGCTAACAGGGAGTAATGTTATCACTATGGTAAACAGAGTTAGACAAGGACCAACAGTTCAAGATGCAGCTCTAGCCTATCGTGCAGCATAATATTTTTTTGTTAGCACCAACTAAATGGAGAAAAAAGCGAAAGCTTTGCAATTCATAGCCTATCTAACAGAGCTTACAAGATATTATCCTTATAGATTTGCTTTGATATATAATCCTCTACTTAAAAAATATATCGAAGATTATTTTGGAAAAACAAAAATCGGCACAGAATTTGTAGAAGCAAGAGGAAATATTTTAGTCAGTAAAACAGGTATCTTAACACCATACTACTTTAAAAACAATTATTTGCTTTGTCCTATATTCTCTAATATAAGTTTTGCACTCGATGATAAGAGTTTGCAAACTATAGATATGTTGACTCATGCTGGAAACTATCAATTACCATATCTAACTAACTTAGCAGGAACTATATCTATCTCATATCTTGAAATGATGAACCCTGTTGTATCAAAAATACATAGCTTATGGTTTTCTTTTGTTCAACAGGCAAGTTATGACTCCTATAGTGCTCTTGAAATTCCCTATGGACATATATTTATATTTACAACAACTCCAGATTTAAAATCTCCTTTATCAGGTATGCTTTTGTTGGGAGCTATTCCAAGCAGAGATCCTATAACTAACATACTGCAAGGCAATATAGCAGATAACACATTAGTTGAGGTGCAAGTTGAGTATATGTATAGAAGTTATCGTAGGTTTTATATATCTGATCAAGTTATCTCTACTATATATGACCCAGTTGATCAAATACTTGATGAAGATGTAGCAAATACTACTGTTTACAAATCTATATATGCAATCAAAAAATTAATTGATGCTTTTATACTAACAGATGATATTTTCTGGTTAGGAGCTCTTACCAATACCTCCAATGCTCAGTAATAACATTTTTGTAAATTTGTCCGTATTTGTATATTTTTTGTGAGTAACTGTAATTTATGTCACATGCATGTCTGTATTGTTTGCAACCATATTCAGTTCTCCAAACACAAACTCTACCTCTGCATTTAGTGTATCCATAGTTCTTGCAATTTATACATTGATCATAACAAACACTGTGATCAAAAGATTTAGCTCTTTCGCATTCAATTAATGGCCAATCACCACCATTATACATTTGCATCGTTAACCATAATCTTTTCTCTCTGCTTTCTATGGAACTTGGATTTTTAACATGCAAGATATTAAACAAATAGTATATACCTGCTTGTATGTTTCCTGTATAGCTATAAATGTTATATCGAGTTCTAACTTCTTTTGGTATAAGGTTTGGAGTTAATTGCATAAAACCAATAGAACCAAGTCCGTCTAGAGATGTTCTCCATTTACATCCTGTTTCCGCTTGAATCAAACCAACTACATACCACCAAGGAGCATCATCAGCTATCATAATCTTTGTGTAATATTGAACATGTCTAGCTAGAGGTCTACATTCATTTGCATAGGAAATATTTATGAGTGTGAACATTAGTAAAAACAATGTTAGCATGTTTTTTGATTGCTGTTAACGTTTAGCATACAAGATAACACTTGTTTGAAATTATTTAAAGATATTAGTACACAATCATCAAATAGAGTTACATATTCACTAACATTAATATACATCATATTGCAAACAACATATATTGGACTTCTATTACCCGATATCACTAGAAATATCTTTTTGTCTTTATGTTTTGAAACGTATTGATTGTACAATCTTCTTATTAATGACTTTTGTTTAATGGGATTATGAAATTGTTTCCATTTCTTACATTCAATAACTATATTCACAAGTTCAGGAAATATCTGATAATATAATCCAAAATCAATATCACCTTTATCTGTTTTGCTAGAACCTGACGATCTTGATCTTTTAACTTTTAGTTGATCATCGTTAGGTTTTATTTTGCTCCATTCTTCTAACCAATTTTGTAGTATGTTTGCAATCTTGTCTTCAAACCTTTTACCTTTTTGTTTTCTATTGCTATGCTTCATTTTAGCGCTTAGCTTCAGCGGGTTAATAAGATGCAAGAGAACACTCTTATCAGTTTATATAATTATCTTGCATTTGGATTTTCAGGTGAAAATATTAGCAATAGTCCAGATACTCTCATTGAAAGAACTATTTTTGGAATTAAAGATACTAAACTACATGAATACAATAAAAAATTACTCGCATTAGTTGATTGTATACCTGGCTTTCATATAGCTACATGTTACTTCAATAACCAACTACCTAATTTACATACTGATTACAAATTTGATAGGTTATATCTATATAGGTTTTTGTTTGATGATATGACAACAATAGCTAAAAATCTAGAGCAAACTCTAGATATTAGTTATGCTAATAATTACGTTGTATTACGATATCAAAATAGTAAACTAATACCTGGCAATCTGTATTTTAGTAACTATCCTCAGATAAAAAATTTACATTACGTTGTTGAAAAGGGAGTAGACTACTATCAGCTAAAAGCAAATAAACCTTTTGACTACTTTTTATTGTTAACTCAAGACTTTCTTAACAAACAACAAGTACAAGCAACTGATAAATTCTACATATATTTATTTGGCTTAGTGAACTCAAGTTATTTGGAACACGAGACATCAATATCAATAGATGATGTATTTAAACAAAACTACATAAGGAATTTGTATGGGTTTGTTACTCCATACTATATCAAAACTGTCGATACCAATTTACTATTTGATAATAATCAGGCTAAAATTAGAGCACAAGTTTATCGTCACAGAGAATTCTTTAATCCTTATAATGATATCATATCAGAGAAATTTAAAAAGCAGTTAGAGCGTCCCATATTGCAAGCTAATCTTTACATCAATTTTATGGATAATCAAAATCTGAACAAAGATTTATATAACATACAATCATTTCTTGCTACAATAACTCGATTTGCATCCATTTATCCAAGAGGTATGCACGTAGATACATATGATACTATATTTGACAATAGAAATAGTTTGTTCGGTGGTAATATTGTTTTACGTAATGCCAAAGCTAACGGTATAGATATAAACGTTTATGCTATCAAACTACCTAATAATTTTGAACTGGATAGACAACTACATTATTTTTCCTTAGCATTCTACGAATTTGAAGAAACGCCTCTAAGCAAAATCTATTCAAACTATATCGATGATTTGGTTTATGATTTTGATAGTTTTAAAGTTGAATATGATTTACCAGAGAACATACAAAATTTATGTACAGCTAGTATAAGAGAAGGAAACAAAACCTTAACAGGTATATGGAAATACACCTATCTGGGAACAAAAAGACGGAAACATTTCATAAGTCCAATTAGTGTACTATCATACAATATTGAGTTAGAAGATACTCTGGAACAAAAAATCATAACTCTATATGAGTTCGACATATGTCCGCAAACAAGATATAGGATTATAGATGCTGATTTACCATTTGAGGAAGAAATAAAATATGATGATTTAACATTTTTATTGCTACGTATTGGACCTGGTTTGTATCAAATTATGAGCAATGAAGCTCTAAACAGATTCAATATTAGCTGCGATACAGAGTATGGAGATATTTTAGTCAGAGAGCTAACATATATATATAAGCCAACTATTAAAGCATTGCTAGAAGGTAAAGTCAGTTTTCGTATACATCATATCCCGACAAACAGATACTATGAGATAGATTTTAAACTGAATTTAGCTTTACCTTTTACCTCTGAGTATATTATTAGAGAAATGTTCGATCATACAATGGAAGAATTGTTTATAACACCGGCTATAACAAGTGATAGTTTACAAACAAATAAGTTTATGCTCGTAAACTATTATAATGCACCGAGATTGACCGAACCAAACAATGCATGTCCAAATACCTATATATGCTCTACATCAGATACCAGTTTAGCTTTTGCTCATCTACCATACATTCTATGTTCAAGAGGTGAAACCATATGTTATTATATTTGTACAGGTGCATTTGACATACAACAGTTAGAAAACATGTTAAAAGATAATCTGTTAGTTTACATACATGAATTGTATAGACTTGTATCATCTGCTATGCTATTACCATACACAGATACAGAGATAAGAGACTTACAAATAAACCACAATACCTATTATGCAGTTAGAATGTAAAATTTTTTTTATTTGAAAAGCGATTTCAAATCTAATGAAAATTTTCTGCCCAGAGAATTTCATTAAGATAGGAACAAACTTTTACTTGGATAATAACTCTAACCTATTGCATATAGCAAATGCAGAGATCATACAGCTAGGTAATTTACTTTATCTCTCAGGTAGTATTCCTGTTGAAGTTAGGTATAATGTTTTTGAGATAGTAGATTATGAGGTAAAGTTTATCAAAACTAAGTTCTATAAACTTAAGTTGTCAAACAATTTGGAAACATATATCAACTATATGAACAAAGATATTGATAAACTAAAACTAATACCTGTTGTTAATATAGATAGAAATCAAAAAATTAGAACAAATACAATGCGTACAAAGATAGATAATATAGCAAAGTATAGAAGTTTGTTAAATCAGGGTTTACTGACTTATGTGGGACAAAGCTATATAAGTACTAAACCAGATAACTACTTGATTGAGGATGATGGTGTTTATGTAAAAGTAGTTAGTAAGGAAGTAGTTGAATTTCCGTTTATTATTGAATTCAGTAAAGATATAAGTTTGATTGATTGTCTCTACTATTTACAGTAAACAAAAAATCAGAATAGTTTGTATGGATCTCTATCAGCTTTAATGTTTATTATACTTTCGTATTTAATCCAAAGTGAATTCTTGGGAATAAAGACTATATCATTTCTATCAAACACAAAATCAGATATAAATATCATAACATCATTATCATTCATTTCATTCTTTAAATGATTTAATACTTTTTTGGGACTTGTTCCGCCTCTTCCACGAACTTCAATATTTTCAAAATCTTTTTTGCTTCTTAATATCACTGGACCATAAAAGTCTACATCAAAGTAGTATACTTTTATTCTGCTCATCTTGATTAATTTTGAGAATTTACCAAACACATCCTCGAGAAATTCTGTTGGAATTGACCCAGATGTATCTATTACTGCATAAAGGTATCTGGGATAACCTTTGTACATAAATTTTGTTCCCAATAGATCAGGATTTAGTTTATTGATCTTCATAGGGGTTCTTCTCATATCATAAATTTTTTTACCATATAAATCATAATCTGTAGCAAATTTTTCAAGATATTTTTTCCAGTCGAATTGTGAATGTTCTTTTGCTTTGACCAATTCTACAAAATTTCCTGGGTTAGTTCCTACATCTTTAATGCTTTCCAATACTCTATTAATCAAAACGAGTCTCATATTATCTGTTATATCCGGAGCATCTTGTATCAATTCACCATCTATCATATTGTTAAAATCAAGTGTCATATAATTATAATGTTGTATATTATTTTCTTGTTTAACGGAACATGTATTGCAATTACTTTCGCTATTTATAGACGCTCTTTTATCCTCTTTTTGTTGCATTCTTTTGTATATTTCATATGCTAATTGTTCTATTGTCATTGCTAAAGCATCTTCTATTTTAATATCAAATAGTTCTTCAATGTCATTTAGGAATATATCTTTCTTCAGAAAATCTCCCAAATCTGAAGATTTGCCTAGTTTAAACATTTTTTTGATATCTTCAATTTTTTCACTTTTGGTAGCATGAATTTTTGTAGTGTTAAATTTATCAATCTTATATGCTAACTGATATATGATCTCATTAATAAATGCATTAGCGGCCATGTTGTAAATATCAGGTGGAATAATTTCTTTAACATTGTTATATCTCTTTATATGGTTGAAGATTATATGCATTGCTCCATGAACTAGATATTTCAATAGTGTAGATTCATCCTTTATTGCATTTCTATTTACAATAATACAATCATCTTTTACTTTTATGGGAACACCAGATAATGATGCTTCTGCAATCTTCATGAATTGTAGCATATGTCTGAGTTCAATCGGAATCTGATTCATTAAATAAATCTTTCTTACTGCGTTTCTGATATCCATGACATTAAATTTAGATTAGTTGTTTCTAGCATCCACTCTAAATTTATAATCATGCTTGGTTTGCTAGAGTTATTGAAACCATCAACATATGTGATTGAAGTAACATTCTTCTGTGCATTACAAAATAAAAGGATGTTAGATTTAATCAAAAACATTTTACCCTATTGGAGTATGCTTGCAACTGAGGAGCAAAAACCTCTATTATCAATGTTAACTACATTTGTGAATAAGGGTATACCAGAACATGATTTCAAACTATCACAGCCATTGGAGTTTTATTACAAACTATTTGACGTAGCAAATCTCGATGAATTGCAATCAACAATACTGGATAGGTTATACAAAATACAATTTGTTGCTAAGGTATATGAGAAGATTCAACTATTCCAACATCCAATACATGACTATGATAAAGTTGAAATGATTGTTAGTGAATTGTTATCTGATCTTAATGAAGTTAGAGACAAAGAACTAACAGAGAAAATCTTCAATGCAAAAGATTTATTAAATGTAACAGAAATATCTGATTTGAAATTGGTTAGTTTGATACCAGAGTTAGATTTAGTATTGGGAGGATTTTATGTTAATAATCTTTATCTGTTTGCTGCAGGATTGGGACAGGGTAAATCATTTACATTACTTAACATGGCAGTAGGATTTTCAGTTTTCCTAAAAGCATTTGAAAACTACTATAAAGATTGGTATGGTAAAAAACCAGTTGTTTTATACATATCACTGGAAAATACTAGCGTTCAGATCAGGAACAGATTATACACATTACTAAATGATTGTACATTAACAATACCAAAAGAAAAAAATACTCCTTTGAAACAATTATTCCAAGCTGTGGATAACTTCTATATCATATCTTTATCAGATGAGATAGTGGATTATGTTTACATAGAGAATATTGTGTTGTCGATGCAATCAAAAAATATGCATCCAGTTGTCATTGTGTTAGATTATATGGATGAGTTATATGCTCCTGCTAACATAAGTGAACATAGACATAAGTTAGGTTATAATGCTAGAATGTTAAGGAAGATAGCTATGAATCACAATCTACTAATTGTATCTGCTACACAGATAAACAGAAAAGGTATTGAAGAAGGTAATATATCCATTACACATTTATCAGAATCAATAGAACATGGTAAAGTAACAGATGTATTAGTCGGTTTAGTTCCAATAACAATAAACAAAGGTTATATTATTACAAATCAACCTTTAACCAAAGATATTATTAAAAGCAATCTAGACAACAAAGCAGAAGCAATTGGAATGATAAATAGCATGTATCTCAAAGTATTAAAGAATAGACCAAATCTATTAACAGGCTTTGGATATGCAATTAGTAATCAAAGTTTAACAGGATTTAGATCTCTCATATATGGATTGAATTATGAAATCTCAATCTATCTTGTTCCGAGTTTACATTCATATTTAGGAGATGATTATATAACTACAAACTATGATGTATTGCATAGCAGCGTTACAAATAGAATAGCACCATTCGTAAAAAATCTTGATGTTAAGGATTACAGTAAATATCAATACGGATTGGAGTTAATATCAAATCTACTTGGTATTGATATAAAACAAATAAATGTAAACAATGAAAACATAGAAAATGACTTTGTAGTAAGTAATATCAATCAAAACATAGATGCACTTGATGTCATAGATGATTTTGAAACATTCGAACAAAAAAGTTTAGATTTAGATATATAGTTTTTTTGCTATGGAATACAATAAGTTTAATAACAAAAAAAGAGGGAGGAGGAGAGTAGCCATGAAGAGCTTCTAATTACCTTTGAACGATAAGTCTACCTACTACATTAGGATAGATTACAGATGCTCCGAATCTATGAACAGCAGTCATTGCTTGACCAAGAGTATTTGCAGGATAAGGTATCATATGGGTTGCATAAGGTGCATATATTGCAGTGGAGAAGAATTCTTGTTTGGATTTGAGTACAAGCAAGTTCCTACCAACAGGAAGTATAGGTGTAGGTAATACCTTTATCCACTCTTCAGATCCATCTTTGCTTCTGGTGTATATCTTGAATGGGTCTGCTTTCGTTACAGGATCGGATACCCACTTACCTATGTTAACAAGTAGTGAAGCATCTTCAACATTCATCACAAGTATGGGTTCTACTTCGGGAACAGGTGTATTCCTGAGTATCTTACCAAGCAGGTTAGATATTGCATAAGGGAAATGAGTCATAACGTACATGCCTGGTCCCCAACTGTAATCAGCAAGAGCATCAGCGGTCATATCTACAGATTCTTCTATGTTATGAACAAGTGATGCATTATACAAGTTCATTAGAAGGAATGCATCAGTGTTAAGTGCAATTATAGAAGATAGTATGCTGCTTACTTCGCCGAGTATATCGAGATTGAAGAGAACTTGAGCATCAAAAGCCATTTCAGGAGATACAAGTATTGTGCTTTCAAGTCTATTCTCCGCAAGAGTTTGTCTTGCAAGTTCAAGTCTGAGCTTCCTAGCAGGATCTCTCGATTCATAGGCTACTCTTGCATATACCTCTATACCTTGAATTGCAGGAGCAGTTCCACCAGTTGCTATAACAGTTATAGTGAAATCACCAGATTTGAAGTCTACTCTACCAGTTACATTAACAGTGTAGGTATTGGCACCAATGGTTGCAGTTCCAGCTCCGGTTATAGCACCAGACGATTCAATATTGGAAGATACATTTATTGTTCCAGATGTCGTATCATCAGTTATACGAACAGCTATTACTCTAAAATCAGGTGTTACCCTAAGCTTATTGTCAGGAGCAACAGTCGCAGGAGGCAACAAGTTAGCCTCACGTAGAATGTTATACACATTACCTCTTATTATCTCTTCTGCAGCAGGAGTTGTAGCGGGAACAAATACACCCTGCCCAGGAGCTGTTCCGTAATAGCCGAGAGAATCTCCACTGAGAAGTCTACCAGTTGTCATGTCTACTGATAGATAGGATGAGAATGGATAAGGATTTGTAGAGTTAGTTAATTCCTCATAAAACCTGAAGAAGTAAACATACGAACCTGGAGCAGACATATTCCTGACATCATATACTTGCGTTGCAACAAGTCTTGGATACATAAACCTTATCAGAGGAGCCAAATACATAAAGTATGGTATCACATTAGCAGATGTATTTTCTGTAGCTATAGCCCTAAGACTATTTTCATACAAAGTTTTAATGGCTTTGGATAGTGAATATACTTCTGCCTCTGATAGATTACCTTGTTCTGCAACTATATCGGTTACTATTGCATTGGATATTAAATCAATTACAGTCCTATCACCTTGTAAAGCTCTTTTTGCTAGTTCTGATATTTTATCTACAAATTCTGATGGATTTTTAGATGCATTAACCTTAGTTATATCCGAATAAAATTCTTTCACTATTTTCTTGGCATCTTCAGCATTCTTATTTGCCATTTCCATTGCTAGACTGTAAATTCTTTTTGTAGATATAATTGAGTCAGATGGGTAAAATCTTGATAGTCTTACGTCTTTATCCATAACGTTCTTCTGCTAAAAAGTTGTGAGTAAACAACTTTAAATATTAATGCAAAAAATTTTTTACAAGTATGCTAAAGATAATACTATAAGAAAACAAACATTTTATTATTGAATGCTATCATTTAGTCGATATTATTCTCAAATTGCCAAACAAGATAGTTAACCGATCCAACCTTCTTTGATTCTGGTGTTACAATAGGGTCCAAGTATCCCAACATATCTGTTACAAGTCTTATTTTGTGACTTAATCTCTTCATTGCAAATTTATGAGCATATGTAGCCTTTAACTGTAACATAACTTCTGATATAGGATTATGTATTTTATCCTCTACATATTCAACTTGCATTATCTTATACAAAATGGATAGAGATGTTGAATGCTTTCTGGGCAATTTTCGTGTTCTAATTCTCTCATACAACAAATGCATTAGTTGTCTAACCAATGGATGCAATAAGAATGTTTTGAATCTTACTGTTTTGCTTTTTAGTGAGCTATACAAACCACAATTCTTTATATAATTGTAGAAGTCATTGCTTGGAACAAATGTAAATAGAAAGTAATAGGGATCTTTAAACTCCTGTCTAACCAATGGATCAAATATAGCACTTATCTCTCCATATAATAATGTCATTATCTCAAAAGAATGTTTGCCCATAAGTCTTTCTAATAACCTACTCCCACCATAGTCCTTGAATGATTTTGCAAATCTTCTCCTATAATTGCTTTCATATGTTACATCTACAATTAATTGTTTATTGACTGATGTATCTGTATACACAATAGATGTTTCCGTTTCTTGTATTGTTATGTATTTAACTTTCTTTCCTTTTGTTACAGTAGTTACTTTGTTTGATTGATTATTACCTAACTCTTGCATATCAACTTGAAAGCCAGTTTGTTGTAAAACCATATACAACAAATCTAACAAGGATAAATTACTTTCCAATAAACTTTCATCATTCTTGAGCAAATACAATATCAAAAAGTTCAATACAGGTAATGTTTTATGTTTTGATTCATATAAGATTGGTTTTGTTTCATCTAAAATATTTTTAAACACTACTTTCCTATACAGATTAGATAATTTTGCATCCATACTCTCTGTTCCAAATCTATCCAAGAACTTATCTGCGATTGAGTAAATAAATACATATCGTTGTCCATTAACTATTATGTAGTTTCCAATAAACCTAGGAATGAATGTTTTGTAATTACAAATTGCTCCATCCTTTTTATCCTTCAAACTATATTTGATAGTGTAAACAGATATTAATCCGTCTGTTGACATGAGATCTTCTTCCTCAATTTGTAAATCAATTAATTCAGCATCAATCAGATCACAAAACCAAATTATGGTATTTTTAACATCTTCTGTAATATTGTTTAATACTTGTTTGCGATATGAAATGGGTTTGCTGTCTATGTTTAGGTTTATGAAATACATGATAGTAAATTTAGTATGTGTGCTCAAAAAAAATGTTTTATTTTTTTGTTATAGTAATATATCATCTGAATCTGATGATACATTAACAGTCACATCGGATAGATCCAAATCCAATTCATCTTCTATGGTTGTTTTAGCAGTTTCGGATACTTTCTTTTTAGATGGCACTTCTGTTGTATATTTATTGTATAGTTCCCAGAATCTTGTGGCATCTCTTTCAATTCTTTTTAATGTGGCACCTTTTCTCATTAGTTCTTCAATTGCATTAATAACCCTATCAATCTCCTCTTTGACATTTTCCAATACTTCATCATTTATCTCATTATCCATTTTTGTTCCAATTTCTCTTAGATATAATGTATGATTATCTTTTATCACTGCTATGTATGGAGATGTTTTTAATCCTGTAGCTGATGTCAATCTGTTTGAATAAATCAATGCTACTGTATATCCATTCATATCATACAATTTGGTTCCTAACAGCAAATTCTCTCTTTTCTTAATCACAATTACATGATCTTTGGATATTGGCTCAACTATTTTGAATTTTTTATCCACTGGAAATCCGACTAAATTGCTACCTACTGTTGTACAATAATATGTTTGTTCATCATACTTAATAGGTTTGAATATGCTTGATAATTTTTCTACAGAGATAACTCTGATCTTCATGTCTATAAATTTAGACAAGTTGTAAAAAACTCAAAACCAATCGATTTCATTTGAAGTATCTTTAACTGGAGATCTACCCAAATACATAAACAAATACAAAACTAAATGCTTTGCTATGTTTGAATACGTTTGCAATGAATACTTACTTAGTATATCCTCTCTAATCTTAGGTATTGATATTGTTACATTATATAGTTTATTTATCTGATTCATATTGGTAGCATCCAATGGAAATCCGACTACACTTATGATTTTATTTACAATCAATTTTAATTCATCATAACTCAATTTTTGTAATTGTTGAATGTATTGTTTGAATGTTTGTTTTGATATTTTGTTTCCGAGCATCTCGATTATAGTATCAACTAAATCATCTATTGGTTCAGGTTCCATTTTGAAGTTAATTATTGCATCATGATAATACCTACTGTAATCCCGTTCAGCAATCTCATCTTTAGTAATTTTCTTCTCTTTTGCTATATGTATTAGATTGTTTTTCAATCTGTTAGCATAGTTATTAACTCTTGCCCGCAAATAACCCGTCCATACATTATGTATTTTTTTGGGTTCTCTATCAACTAATATTAATTGAGCCTTTCTTTCTGCAATTGACTCTAATAATCCTGATATGGATGAGAAATTGCTTGGATGTAATAAGTTAGATCTGGGTAATAATCTTCTGGCTTGTTCAAGATCATGCTTGTTAACTATTACAACAGACTTAGTTACTTGAACTATAAACATGATAGCAGAAAACATAAAATAAAGATTACGAAGTATAGCTAGCTTATCTATAACTGGAATGTTATCACAATCTACTAACGCAACAACATCAGCATGTAAGACAATAGCCGCAAGATGCCATCTGTTCATATAGTAAATTGAATTAGATAAATTTGGGTCAAGGGTTTTATGAAGTTTGAATACTAATTCCCTTAGTTCTTTTTGAACTATGCTAGTATTCGTATGCATCTTATCAAATAGTAGAGGACGAAATTTTTCTACACTGATAACATTTAAGTTGTCAACGTATGGTCTTATTTGAGTTGTAATTCTATCGGTTGTACGATACAGAGTTAGCATATAATCTTCAAAATTTTGAAAACCAAAATAGCGCACAATATGCCCAATTAGTTCTTTTTGTTGATTATTTAACCAGTGAACATATTTACAGTTCGCCATAATAGCTAAATTTAGCTACGTTGTGCATTACTAATACGTAAACAGTTGTGAACTACTCTATCTTGTAGAAGATGGAGCTTCCTACTTCACAGGAGCTATACGCTCCCTCCCTATAGAGAATGGAGACTTCTTACCTGATTTTTTTAAAAGCACATAATGAAATATGTTTATTCCAAATCAACTTGCACCTGGTGTTTACATCAATGTTGTATTTGCGCCTGAACCATTAATTGGATTACCTGAAAAATACAATGCATTATTCTTTATTGTAGCAGAGAAAGGACCTGCAAATAAACCAGTGTACATAACATCAGCTCAAAGATTTCTTGATACTTTTGGTCAGCCAGATCCGAAATTCCCATTAACATCACTTTACGCATATGAATATGTTAGGAATGGAGGACCAGCATATGTGGTTAGATTACTTCCGAGAAATGCTACAAAAGCTAATGCTACCTTAGCTCTTGTTCCTGACCCAGTTGATGCAAATACCTATGTATGGGCATATGGGTATGTAGATTACTCTACTAATACATTTATTGGTCGCGATGAAATTAATAATAGAAGTATATCACTACCTGTATCTGCAACTTATGCTCCACCAGAACCTAACAAAGCAGTTATAATTGCACAGTTTGGTGAATACGGTATGTATTATAACACCTATAGATTGAGATTTTTATTACCGTTACTTAGAACAAACAAAACATTTAATGTAGTTATAGAAAGAGTTGTAGGAACACAAACTGAAAATGTTGCGGTATTCAATGGTGTTACTTTTGAACCAAATGTAAATGAATTGGGATACCCAACACAAATTAATCATAGTCTTTACACATTTAACCAACCAGCATTTGAATACTTAAAGGCTAACTACATAATAAAGTATAAAGATTATGAAACGAATACTGTTACAGATACTAATACAAGACCAATAGATTCTGTTGACATAGTGTATTCAACTAATACAATATGGAATTTTGCAGGTGGTTCTGATGGTGGATTAAGAGATCCGCTTACAGGTTCGGTAGATTTCTCATTGTTTGCCGATCTAGTTGTAGAAGCTGTATATGGTTATACTACATTACTTCCAAACAGAATACAAGGACTTATTGATGATGAAACAATATTCATCAAATACATTGTTGATCCCTGTGATGAGAGATTTCCCTATGCAAAGAGAAGATTAGTATGGAATGCTTTAGTTGATTTGGCTCAATCCAAGTATATGCTTAATGCTGGTGCTATAGTTCTGAGTAACATAGCTGATTTGTTTGACTGGTCAGATATAGGACTTTTAGATTCAACCAATCCTCCTATACCTAGACATTATCTACATGCAACTTACTATTCAAAAATTGAGGATGTTGATGGCAGAATATATCCTCACCTTAGATATGTAGTTCAAAATATTGCTAAATTAAGAGTACAACAACAAAGTATTGAACCACTTGCTGGTATTATTAATGCTACGATAACAACAGGAGTAGATGTTATACCGAGATTAACAGTTCCTGAGAGATCAAGACTGGTAGAACTTGGAATTAACTTTGCTCACAAAGATCCTTTCTATGGTGTATTTACTGATCTTGATAGAACTACATCACTTGCTCTCGGTAAATTTCTGTATGTAATTGAGGACGTTGTTGATATTAAGAGAGAGCTAGTTAAATTGCTAAGACCGTTTGTACATAAATTAGAAACTTATGATTGGGAGAGCGTCAAAAGTTTAATCATAGACTTCATACTAAAACCAAGAGTAGCAAGTGGTTTAATAAAGGAATATGAAGTTAACTTGAGATTATCCGAAGAATTAACTAGACAAAATGTACTAGGCATAGATATGAATCTACGATATGCTCGCGAAATAGAACGTATTGCAGTAACAATATATGTGAGATAATTTTTTTTACTAACAAAAAAATTAAGATAGATGGATAGTTTGAATTGTTGCAGGATAAACTTTTATTTTTTGATCTCCAAATGTTGTTAATATGCTTTCAAAGTAAAAGTTTGGAGCTAAGACCTGATTATCATTTTCAACAATCTTTAAAATTGGTTTAATAATAGCAATTGGATAAAGTAAAGGTCTATTAACTTTGTTGTTTATAATGATGTCTATAATCAAGTTTTCATCTTCATTATAAAGAAAACCTGTTATATCAAAAACAGTGTAGGTTACGCCAGAACGATTTATTGTTATTAATTCATTAGTTGATTCAACAGGTAATGTATATCTGTTACGAAGCACATTAAAATCAGAAATTAGTTTTGCTTTCGATAAATTAATTGCATAACTATAAACTTCAACGTTCAAAAATCTGTTGCTTATCATTCTAGCAAACAATGATGAATTTTGTTCATAATCTATAACCAAATCTACTATTAAAGCATTTGTTTTTGGTAAACGAAATCTTAAAAAGTTTTGTTGTAATAGGGAATTAGCATAAAATACTGGAATCGCATCTATATTTAACAATATCCGGTGTGCTAGTATTGGTAAGTAAATATAATCCAAACTACTATTGATATTTAGTTCAGCTAAAGTATGCTCTTGTGTTGTATTTGTAATTATATCTTGATAAACTATTTTGTAGATTATTTTATTTAGTGTCCAGTTAAAATTATAGACTTGGCTAAAGAGATAAGGTGTATAATATTCTGGTGTTGTTACTAACCTAGTATGTTTATCAAAAGTCAAAGTTGTATAAGACCTTAGCAGACTCGTAGGTATTTCCAAAAACAGAAGACGATAAGAATTTCTGAGTGTATTTATGTCATAGGTATAATCTGTATGTTCTGCGTATAGGTTAAAAGTTGTTGAAATTACATTTGCTTCTATTAGTTTGAGTAAATTTTCCAGATGTCTATTAACAACATACATTTGCTTTATGCTTTATCATCTATATTGCCAAGCAGAAATTTCTCAAATTCTGTTATACTATCTTGTTTACGTACAAGTAAATTAGGTATTGCTAACTTGATATTCTCAAAATACAACTGTCGTATTGGATATAAATATTTTATGGCTTGCTTAAATCTTAGCATTTTAGCATACTTACAATTACTATTCCTATACAACTTAAATACATCATCATTACAAGTTAAAGTTTGAGCAAGCCAAGTCTCGATATAAACACTAGTTATATCCAAACCTAGTAGTTCTGCTAACTGTTGGATTCTGTCAAAAGCTTTTTGACCATTCAAGCCATTTATCATGTTAAGCCAATCTGCCATTTGCTCTAGTATTGACATTGCAATATCAGCAGTTAACGTTAGATTTTCCACTCTAGCAAATGGTGTTTGTTCTTCAGGATAATACAACAAAGCCAAATATACATTTTTATCTTTAATCCTGAGAGTCAAATTATCTGATTCAGTATCTTGAGATTCTGCTTCAGATAACAACCTAGACAAAGGTCTATTTGTTTTTTGTAAATTAGCTTCGTTCAAATATACACATACATAATGTATACCAGTAGTGTAATAAACATTACTATATTTTACATCATGTAAATCTATAGTCTCTTCGTTATCTAGCAAATCATATATTTCCAGAGCAATATCTCTATCCTGTGTAAAATATAACAATGGTATACAATAAAGTTCGTTTTCCTGTTTTAATATATGTGTTGTTTTAAGAATGATATACAAATTAGGTAAATTTGTTAGCAATGTTACATTATCGCTGTCTACAGTAATAGGAATTTTATCTTTGCTCATTCTAGTTAGGTGCTATTTAACGTCTGGGAATTCCAGCAACTCTACTCAAATCTACTAATTCCCACTTACCATTATAATATTCAAAAACAGCTATATGAAAGTGATGTCCTGTAGACAGTCTGGATATGTATTTTGTTCCACTTATTTCATAATGTTTCATATCAACTATAACTATTTTACCATCACTGGTTTTTGCTTGTAATATGTAGTTTGCATCACTAGAACCAAAAGAACAAATACCAAAATAGCGCCTTATTCTATTTGTAATATCTGTTCCCATATCTATTTTTGCACTTCCAGTTGGTATATCAGTACCTGCATGATGTCCTAGACCAGGTCTTGCATCTAATGGAACTGATGATGCAAATCTGAATCTGTTGTCATATAGTATGCTAGGTATTTGAGATATTAAACTGGATGCACTATATTGTGTTGTTACAATATCTCCGTCACAGTACAATGAAACTTCATCCAAACATAATCTACCAGAACGACTAAGTTGTTGTTGTAATTGCTTACGTACATTATCATCTTCTGTAAGTTCCCACCTGTTATTTCTCAGAATGTAGGTTGTTATGCGACCTCTTTCATACTTTACCTTAACTGGAACTTGTTCTCCATTGATAATTACATAATTATTACATCCGGTTGTTTTTATTGGTTTTCGTGTTTTTGCATTTGGTTTGGTATAAGTATCTTTTTTTGGTGGAGCAATCGGTCCAGTAGCTCCAGTTCCTGTTTCAATATTCAATCTATCCTTTGTTAGAGTCTTCAAAATTGGATGACCCATTGCTAACAGAATCTCTCTAGACTGAAATTCATTATCTAGTTCAGATATATTTTGCTCTAAAACATACTTAATGGGATCAAAGAAATATGCTCCGGTAAATAGTGGTGAAGTCGGTTGAGCAAGATACTTGAGATCCTTAGTTGCAACAACTATGTTTGCTATATCAGAGACAGTTAAGTTGATAGTTACTTTTTTAGGCCATCCGTTAGCAAAAGTTTCTTTGCTTGTTTGTAAATTAAAATCTGTTATAATTCCTAATGGTATGAATATTTTACCAGGAACTAAGAGTGTAACATAGTGAGGTTCACCAGCAAATAATTGAGAATAGTTTTGTAATATGGCTAATATATCTTTAATTAACCTATTTGTTGCTTCAAATCTATTTAGATAGTCAGGTCCAGCTTGTTGCAAAGTCATACCTGTTAGATACAAAGATGGAACAAATATATTCTCGTAAAATTGTCTAGCAGAATTTGCTACCAAAGTTATTGTTATCGAGCATTGACAATTGTAAGAGGTAGATGTATACACTCTTGGTAGTTGTATGTTTTTAATTAACTTGGATAACAGTATGGCTAGAGTTGCTGTTTCCATAAGAGTTTCAGGTAGATTAGTTAGTATATTTGATGTTGGTTCATTTGTTGTAGTTGATTTATTAATTCCAATTAAATCGGTTATAGATTTTGCAAGACTACTACCTAGATAAACTGATATACCATATTGTCTGAGCAACTGAACAAACCGTTCATCTAGATCTAATTCAGAATCGCTATAACGATTAGTTATTGTCTGACTAATATCTACATCATCAGCTAAAAATCCTACCAAAACAGATTGCCTCAAGCTACTAACCAATTTATTAACATCAACTCCTCTTATTACATCCATTGTATCAAATCTTTTAAGTTTTTCTGAATTACCGGATAATGATAATATATACTGAGCAATTTTATCGTTATAATATCTGGCTCTGCCTCCAACAGACCTAATAAGCTTGTAAAATTCAAATACGTTGCTAGCAGATAGTTTAACTTTAGTTTTGTTCAAATCCAACGCTGTTAACAAACCGATCAGTAGAATTGATTGTATAGTTGTTAGTTGTCCTAAATTTATGTTTATAGGATCTAAGGGAAGTAAGTAACAAATGTCACTTGTTATAATTGTATCTTTATAAACTTGACTCATTAATACATCTGTATTTGAAGTCACATCTTTTCCGAAAACAGTGATAGTTCCATATCTGCTTTTTAGGGTGTACATAAGCTGACTTGCTTGTTGTTTCAATTAAACGATAACAAAAAAACTACATAACTACCTGAGCAATATAATCTACTCCATTAATTTTTACTCTCACTTCATAAAATGGTAGAGCATCAGATTGAGTTACTGCATTCACTTGATCATAGATAACATACTCATTTGTTGTTGGATCTTTAAGCAAATACTTTAAATTTAATTCCAGACTTTCAATTAGTAATAAGAGTTCGCGAGCTTCTGTTTCACTTAAACCATAATTAATCATGTTACGAACTATATCCTCTCTAAAATCATTAAGTGAAGGATAATGAGTTTTACCAAGCAAATTGTATAAATAACTACCTCCAGTTAAATCTATTATAAAAGCATTTTTTGGAAAACTTAATGTTTTTATGATAAAGTATAATAACTTTAATGCTTTATCATCAATATCTCTTAAAATTGACCCATCATAAATGTTTTGTATTGGAAGCATCTACATAATGCTAGATATTAAGAGAATATATGCCACAGATAATTCAGAGATTACAAACTTATTCAAAAAAGTTCCTTTAAAAAAAGATGAAACTTCTATTATGAAACTTTACCAACTAACTTGTAAAGGTTCTGCTTCCGTTGACTATACAGAAACAGAAAAAAATAAATTAACTAGGATACCCATATTTACTTTATCTGTTAATAAAACAATTATTTACATTCCAAAGTATGATTTATATAGCGTTGATGTTGTAACTCCTGTTAAACAGCTAGAAGAATATTTTGGAAAGTTTTATGCCAAGTTTTTAGCAACTCTATCAGATCAAGGAAAAATAGTTATAGTTAGAGATATCGTTTTACCCAGATTTATAGCCGTTCAATGTCTTACGTATGTAGCTGATAGATTTGTCTTGAATTCACTGCCCAAAATTGTTAGTGACTTATATATCATATCTAAAAGTAAAGATGAAGTCACTGTAGATGCTTTGTTATCTCCGATTAGTAAGATTAAATTGATGCTTGATATGTATAACAATATCAACAACAGGTTTGATATATTAGTAGAGTATTTATCCAGCAATATTGAAATATTTTTGGAACAAGTCTTGGAGATGTTTAAATACTTTCTATTTTCACAGAAAGGACTAAATGTTAGTCAAATCAAAGATGAAGTTCACGCTAAAATAATACTTTACATTTTACATCACTTTATATCTCCATTAATGTTTCCGAATTTGACTGATCAACAAAGAGAACAAATCATAAACAAGTTTTCAAAACGATTGAATTATAAATTTGTTTACAATCCAAATTACATACCAACGCTGGGAAATCTGTTCTCATCAATATCCAAGTTAGATAAAGAGTTATACTACTATCAAGATGTAACAAGAGTATTTGCTCGTGCCTATAAAATACATCCGTATTTGATATGGACTTTAAGTAATATTTATGGTATGTTGCATACTCTTATTGCGAATCAATTCAACATACAAATAATGAAGATACCTTTGTTATCAAGGTTTATTACCTTACAACTTCCTCTAAAAAGAGGAGAGTAAAAATGATTTACATAACTTATAAATACAACATGAGACAATCTCCTGCAACTAAATCATTAAAACATTTCGAGCAAAGAATATTTGATCGCATACATCAGATCGAGAAAGGATTACTTGAATTACAAATATCTCCTTTGTTTAAGTTTAGCAAAAATGAGTTTAGATGGCTCTTGTTTTTGGATGTAGAAACCATCACTAAAATTAGAGAACCAAATAAAGGATTAACATTAAAAACTTTCACAGGTAGAGGCTTACATGTTTTCAATTTTGTTGCTTACAAGATTCGTGATATTATTAAAACTAGACAAATGTTAAAACAAAACGAATGCATAAAAAATAAGATTGATATAACAACTACATTAAGAGTAACACCAATGAGATTTTTAGGTTGCTTTTCAACAAAACATAAAATATGGCTACATCCTTATTTAGTTGAACATGATGATTACGAACAAATAAAATATCTTGCTTCCAAACCACCAAGTGTGTATTTACAAACAAAATTTGCAAAACAAGTTTGTGATTATTTATCCATATCATATAACAAACACGATTTAGATACGTATGCTAGAATAATAGTTGAACCTTTCAAAAAAATTATTAAAAGCGAAAGTAACATTTTGGATATTGTAAATCATATGCTAAATTGTGTGTAACAGAGCTAAATTTTTAAAACATGAGGAGCTTTGCCATACCTAGAAACCTATTGAACATACCTTTTAATGTTGTTTATGCAGATAAATTCATTATTTGTAGCATGGAACCCAGTACTAATGATGAAGATAGTCTTCTGATTGCAGGATTAGATTTTACAGAAATTGCTGCTAATAATAAACGAGTAAAATTTTCCAACTTAGAAAAAGGTTTAAGATTGTATATAGGTAGTTCTTACTATGTTGTTAAGGATATCGTACATGTAAAACAAAATAATCTAGTTCCATTTTACATTGCAAAACCATTTATGGAATTTGGAGAATTTAGAATCTTTGGTCCGTTTAGAGTTAATTTAGAAATAACAGAAAACGAAACTGAGGAATATGAAATAGCTAATCTAAAAATAAGTTTTGAAAAGAAATTTAATTTGTTAGAGGTATTAGATACTAACTTTAAGGTAAATTAGCAAAATTGTCTAAATTTTTTTACAATGAGGAAAGTGAAAGTTCCAAAGAGAGAATTTCCCAATTTAGATCAATTAATACTCGATTTCATGAATCTACCATCAATTGATAGAGTAAGAAGAATTATGCATTGCATGTATAATGTAAATACATGTGATAAAGATACAATGAAAATTGATCCTTATTTAATACCAATGTTTAGAAAATTGAAATCTATGTATCCAACAGTTAGGGATGAAGTCTTATTAAGAGCAATTCTCTAATTTTTTTGCTCAACGATGCTAAATTTATCAAAATGAAAGAATTCTTGAGTATAGCAAAACAATTAGTAGATTTAACAAAAAATGATTCAATTGCAAATCATTTTACTGAATCTGCAGAGAGAGTATCAAAATACTGGACGGAGATCATGCAATTTGCTATTAATAGAAAAAATTTTGATTCTGATGCAGAATGTATTAAGCATCTACTAACTATCAAAACTTTTGAGGATAATTTTGAAGATGAAGATGTAAGCATGAACAAAAGCAAAAATTTGCTATTCGTTGGACCTATTAAAGTATATAGTGTATGTGCTCATCATTATGCTCCCATTATAGGTAATGTCTGGTGTGGATACAAGCCACAAAACAAAATCATTGGCTTATCAAAATTATCACGTATTGCTAAACTATATGCAAGACAACCCATTGTACAGGAACTATATACTGATGGACTATTTGATTTGCTAAAGTATTTTACTGAATCGGACAGAATAGTAGTAATAACTTATATGAGACATTTATGTATGGAGTCTAGAGGAATAAACGATACAAACTCCATAACAACATACTACAAACATAATTTAGATGATGCGGAATTCCAAGCATTACTATCTACAATTAAGTTTGAGAAACCATAACTACCTTACAAGTAATCTAAATTTTTTGTTATGAGGTTAAGTAGTTTGCTACAAATTAATATTGATCGAATGCTATTGCTAGGACCTCCAGGTATCGGTAAAACATCTATTATTAAGCAGATTGCAATATCAGAATCTGAAAAGAGAAATAAAATATTTGTTGATCTGAATGAAAAATTTTCAGCAGATGAGATATTGAAAAATCCAGATAAATACTATGTATACTATAGGATTATTGCTCCGTATTTTAATAGTGATATCATAGAATTTCCAAAAATTGTTGATGGATATGTTAAATTATTTCCTGTAGAGGTATTTGAAGTATTACAGAAATGCGAAGGTATACTATTTGTTGATGAGATAACGAATGTTCAAATACCTCATATAAGAACATTGTTCTATTCATTACTTGATTCAAAGGAATTGGGTAGTCATATAAAATTGAGTCATTTGAAAATTGTAGCGGCTGGGAACAAAATTGAACATTCGGAAGATGCGGAAACATTACCAAAACCATTGAGAAACAGATTAATAATTGTTAATGTAGAAGTAGATGCTAATGATTGGCTAAAGTGGTATACATCATCTAATTCATTCAATGAACATGTTGCCGCGTTTATACATGAACATCCAGGATATTTGCTATATGATGTTGATCCAAAATATGATGATGGATACACTAATTTTGCATCACCAAGAACATGGGAACGAGTTGGATTATTGCTAAATGAAACAAAAGATAATATTGATACAAAAATTAGGAGAGAATTGTTAATGGGATTGTTAGGACCAATTGTAGCTGATAAGTTTGACTCATTCTTAAAATATAATGTTGACTATCATAGATTAAAGAATCACTATGAATATTGGAACTCATTACATAGATCACAGAAATTGATGGCAATATTCACGATTGCAGCTAACATCAACAAAGAATGGATTAAATTTCTAATGTGGCTAATTGATCATGAACCGGAGATGGTTAAGATTTGTTTGGATAAGGTTAATACAAAACTAGATATGGATATAGTCAAAGATCTAACAATGCTTAATGTTCAACTATCAAAAAAGATTTCGCTATTGAGATAAATTGATCATTTTTTGCTTCCAGAACTCTATTAAATACTTCTTTTTAAATATGTGATTTCTGCTAGCATACAATTTCAGAGTATTTTTTATAATCCTCATTGTATATAATTTGAGACTAAAATATTTACCATCGGTTAGATACGAGATTAGCAGCCTATCTTTATAGATTTCAGAGCTCATCATTAATTCCTTTAAGCCAAGCCTGGTAAAATTTGATGCTAATTTATCACCTCCGTAAACAGGCAATATATCCACATCGTCAATATCATAAAAGTTATCATCTTTTGCATATTTGATTTGATAGAATTTTTTTGCTTTCTCATGTTGTCCAAATAATATGTGTGCTGATACCTCCTTATGCTGATCTTGCATAACAAAAAATTTAGTATAATTGTAAAAAAACTACCATCTTAATTCATTTCTCTTTGCATATGTTTGTGGTTTCTTTTGGAAGAAATCTGTTTTGGTATTGTTTATTGTCCTAAATTGATCAATCCAAGGTAATGGATTCTCTGTTATATGATATATTGGCTTGAAACCTAATTGAGTTATCCTCAAGTTAGCCAAATATTTTATATACTTCTCAATCAAATCATTGTTTATACCCAATATTTTGTTTTGCGTTACATATTGTCCCCATCTAATTTCGTGATATGTAGCAAACTTAAAATATTCAACAATCCATTTCTCAAGTTCTTTAAATACATCCGGTTGCTCCTCTTTTAGGCTAAGTATTATATTGCGAAACAATGTAACATGAGTTAACTCGTCTCTGTTTATGTATTTTATTTGTTGAACTGTGTTTAACATTTTGCCTTGTCTACCAAGTGTATAGAAGAATGCAAAACCAGAATAGAAGTATAAGCTCTCAAGTACGTAGTTTGCAATAGTAGCTTTAACAAAGTTTTCAATACTTGGATTGAATCTCAAGTTATCATAAATTTCAGCTATGACTTTTATACGTTCCTTCAATACTTCATCCTGTCTCCAGTAGTTGTATATTTCATCTGCTTTGATAGGATCTACAACACTTTCAAGTATTAGTTGATAGGAATATGAATGTAGTGCTTCCTGAAACTCCTGTGCTGTTATAGCCATATGCAATTCTGGAGCAGTTAAATATCTTGTGAATTCTTTCAAATTAACAACTTGAAAACTATCCAAAGCAATTAGAAAGCTTAACGCTAATTCATATGCTCGCTTCTCAGCTTCTGATAGTGATTTCTCATATTGTTTTTTGTCATCATTCATAGGTATTTCTTCAGGTATCCAAAAGTTGGTAAAGCCCATAGTCTTGTATAGGTCAAAAGCCCACTGATATTTGACGTTATTAAGTTCCATAATGTTAGTTGTATTTCCGCCAATGATGCATCTGGCATTAATATTTCTTTCTCCAAATTCGTTAAATATTTTTGTTGGATTTAAATGTTTTTCCATAGTGATAAATTTAGCATAGGTGTAAAAAAATGTTAAAACTTCATTCTTCTTAATTTCAAAATACACTTCGGATGTACTTCATGCATGTAAAATTCAACAATTTTATTCTCTTTTTCCAATTCGCGTGGAATAAATTTTACTGGGACATAAAATAATTTTGGAGTTATTTGTAATTTAATCACATCTGAATTGTAATGTACGAGATAGTTGGTATCATTTTTAAATACCATAATTTCAATTGATACAGATCCTGGTATCAATTCTTTCATGACAGCAGAAATTAAATCGTAATTTAGAATTCCTTCCTTGTCGTATATAAACACTTCCATGTTTATAAATTTAGATTGGTTGTAAAAAAATTAAACTAATCTAAATAAACTGTAGCTATCATATCTTCCAATCAATATTATATGTTCATCATCTGCATATATGTCGATTACCTCTGGATCAAAGTCAAGTATTGTGTTTAATGGAACTTCTAATTTTGTTTCTGCATCCAGATATATTTCTGATTCAAAATCAATCGTTGAACATACTATTTTATCATTTTCAATGTTTACATTCAATCCTTTCATAACAGAAGTTAGTTCATAAACCTTGCTTAGAATACCTGTATCAATTCTATAGTTGTACACATTGTTGGTATATAGATTTATAATCTTCTTGAGCAAATCATTTTTATCTTCATTTTTCATTACAGTGAATTTAAACTTTCCAAAATTTGTTTCAATTACTAACTCATTTGAATCATAATTTACAGCAATGTTTTTGATTGCATCTTTCTCAAGAATTTGTAGTGGAGTGTAATTAACAATTGAACAGTTGGGTAGAAAATCATTTGCTCCGACTAATACAAAATCATTGTTGTAAGCATACATAATATTATCATCAATTGTAATAAAGAATGCTCCAATTTTAGTTGCCGTCTTAATGAATTCCTTCATTTTAATAAATTTAGCCTGGTTGCATAAAAAATCATATATCTATATCCAATTCATCAAGTTGATGATTTTTCTTTTTTGTTTTTTTGTTTATGTCTGTATCCTCTATTGATAATACATCTTCAGTTTTCTGCATATTAGCGAGTATGTCCATTTCTGTTTGACTATCAGAAACATTATCTTCAAACATATATGGTTTGACTAATATCTCGTATGTACTATTGTTAATTAAGTTATCAAGCTGTTCTCTGAACTTTGTATCATTTTTGTATAGAGTTATAACATCTTTTATTAATAAACCTTTGTCTGTAAATGGAAACTTTAATCTTCCTTGTTTTGATTCAATTACATTATAATCAACTAGAAATTGTAATGATGATAGCAAATCAAAGAACCCGTATTTATCGGAGAATGCTATTTTTACATTTTTTCCACTAGTAAACAATCTGTTCTTTATAATACCAACCTCGACGAATCTTATTTGAACATTACCTGCTAACTCTTTTGTTTCTTTTGCTATTAGATACAGCATTTGATTTGCTGCGTACAGTAATGCAGCTCCACCCGGTATCCTGTATTTTCCCTTTATTGTCAGTAACCCAGTTGTTCCAAAGGGAGTTAAACTTATGTTCTCTTTCATGTGAGCAGTTATAACAACGGTTAGATTATAGTCAATTTTATATCTAAACAGTTTGTTTATTAGTCTGGTTAACAGATTTGCTTTTATACCTAGTGCTATACTATCTGTTAGTGAACTAAATTCTTGTTTCGTTGATAGTGCTGATATACTATCTATAACTAACAAAGTTTTCTTATCTTGTAATTTCGGTAATAATTCTGATTCAATTGCTTCATCCAATTCTTCTATAGTTGGAGCATATTGTATGAGATCATTCAAATCTAATCCAAATGCTTTAGCTCTTGTTTCTGTTACAGCAATTTCTGTGTCCAAATAGAATATTTGATAACCCTGCTTCTTAAATTGTGATGCAATTTGAATAGATAATTGTGTCTTACCTGCACCCGGAGTTCCTACGATCAGTACTATTCCTCTTTCTTCTATTCCACCTCCTAATATACTATCCAATACTTTAATTTGAGTGGGTATAATTCTTCTCTCTACAAATCTACCTGTTTTTGTAAACATAAACAAAAATTTAGACTGAGTGCTAAACACTAATTGTTAGTTTATCTCTACTAATATGTACAAACAATTTAACATTAATTAATCTATTGTAGATATTAAATGTAAACAAAAGTTCAATGTATACTAAACCAAGTGCTTCCACATGTTCTATGTTTAGTATTTGAAAATCTTGTACAATTTCTTTCAGATACAAATTTATATCATTTACGGATGCATTAAGCGCATCCAAAACCCTATTTATACTAAGCGAATGTAGAGCCCTTAATAAATAGACTCTTAATATTTTCTTCAAAATAGATATTCCTGCTATGAAGTATTCTTGATAAAATTTGTGCTTGTGTGTGTAAAGATAATCTGTTAATACATCTTCAGCAATTAACCGAGTTGTATATGTATTCGGATCAATTAAATACTTAAAATCAACATGATCAACTGTTAAAGTTTTTTGTTGTAATCTTGCTTGTAGTAACAGAGCATAGTATATGTAAGACAATAAAATATCTTTATCTCTAAAGTAAGGAAGGTAATTAAATTGAAAGACTTCATGTGTCAAAGAATCATTATCTAGTCTGCGTAAAGCAAATAGGTATTCCTTCTGATTCACTTCAGGATAATGATGTGAAGCATAAACAACAAAACCAGAACCGTAAACTTCCTTATATTCATAGTATAGTTTGTTTAGCCAATCGTTTATAATAGGTATTTGTTCTGCATCTAATTGTTCAGGTAAAACTATAAATGTAATATCATGACCAGCTGTTAATGTTCTGTGCAAGTTATATAATAAATCTTCAAGCTGAATCACCTCAATTGTATAAGTTAAAGCTTGATCATCCAAATCATTTATGTTTATGTTATTTAAACTTTCCCTATCTATAAAAAATGCATCCGTGATATCTCTGTGATTTGTGTAATCAATCAATCTTAATTGAGATGATAATATCTTTGCTCTTATGTTAAGATCTGCTGGTAAAGTTCTTATTGAGTATGCAATAGTTTGATTACTTATTGATAGTTTGTAGTAGACTACTGTGCTTGTTCTTGTTTCTGGTAGAACATACACATAGAAGGGTAAGTTGTTACTTGCTAACTTCCAAGCAACAAAATAAGAACTGTAGCTATTACTATTAATTATCTCAATGGGAATTTTACTTACTAATTTATTCAAACTATTAACAAAGATTAAATCTTTTGTGTATGCTTTACCCTTAACAAAAATAATAGTTGTTAGCGGATCAAATTTTGGTTCTTCTACTTTTTCTTCTATAAATGTGTTAAGCTGCAAAGCATAAAACATTTATTTGTTAGCTCAAGTCAAAATGCTTTTCACAGAAATGCAAATATACCTTGACTTAAACAATGAAGAGGTTATCACTTTACCTTCATACACTATATATCAATACAGACCTGAGATCATGGCTTTAAGAGAAAAAAATATAGTTTATCATGATCAGATAAATGATTACATAAAGTTTAACATACTAATAAATACGAAGAAGAAGTTTATATCTGATCTTGAATTTGTAGATAGATTTTAACAGAATTCAAGCAAGAAGTGGAAGTAGTTCACTCCAAATCAACGCCAAATCTAAAGGCCACGTAGTAATGTAGAAGTTTTGTGTATATGAGATCTAAAACTAATGCTTCACTTCCAAAACATTCAATTAAAATATCGTATGTTTCCTCGTTTATAACATTTTTAAAGTTACGAGTTAATCTTACTATCTCGTTTGATACATATGATTCAAAATCTACAAAATTACCGACTATTGTATCATTAAATTGTGATAGAGCCAAAGCATTAGCTATACAATAATTTTCTACTATCTCCATACAAATTTGTTTTTTAAAATTGTCATCCATGTACATTTCCAATTCATATTCTTGATCTATATCCTCATCTACAAAATCATTAGTTTTGTCTCTCATAAAGATTTTTTTTAGCCAATCAAACATACTCCTAACAGCTGTTACAAAAAAATAAAAAACTAACATTTAGCGACGCTAGGGAATAATTTATCACGATAATATAATCCTTTCGGATCCCACTTTGGATTAAAACAAGGAACTGCTGCTACATATCTGAACGATACACTGAACTGAGCTAAATCAGTTGCAGATACGTCTCCTGCTATAGCATCATTCGATATTGATTCTGGGTAAACATTGTAGAATATGATTTTCAAATCTATTGCAGATAGGTCTGGTATTAGGTAATAGATTGTTAATCTACCAGACATTTTTGGTGGATCATAGTATATGGCTTTGCCTGAGAAGTCATCCCAAGTTTTTCTCCAAAGCAAGAAGAAATCTCTAGCAGAAGGTTTTCTTGTTTCCAGAAATTGTAAGGTTATGGTTCCTGGCTCTTCATGCTTAGGAGCAGATATAGCATATCTACCACCATACACTTGTTGCTTTGCATAAGTAGATCTCGGTATCCAGTCTGAAATAGATATGGTTCTAGCAGCTAGTTTTACACCAAAATCTTTGTCACCACCATATTTTGTTATGTAGTTAAATAAATCTCTATTAACATCTGGAACTATTCTTGGTAATTCTATTACAGCGAATGCAAAATTTGTTGTGGGTATTATGTCTGGTTCTGTTATTGATTTCTTTAATCCTGTCGCACCTGGAACATAAGGCATAAAGAATTTATGCTTTTGAGATCACAATATATCAAATTACTCAACCACTCTAAATTTTAGAGTATGCGTATAGTAATAGATGGACTTTCAAAAATTGGTAAATCATTTCTATTCAATGAACTTATGAAATATACAAAAAAGATTATATTCATAGAACCCAAGTACAATGAATGTGAGTTACAAAATTTACCAATAATTGATAGGCAGAAAAAATTTATTGAGACATATTCCAAAATTACAAAAAATGCAATGAAATTTAATTCATTTGTAATGTATAGAAGTATTGTATCCGTTGATGTTTATAACACTCATTATTTCAAACTTAGATTGAAGGATGATATTGATAACAATAGTATTTTGAATAACATAGCTATTCTACAAAAGTTATCACCATTAGTTATATTTCTGCACTGTTCAGATATTAACATTTTGAAAGACATTTATTACTACATGATTTATAATGTTCCATCAGAAAGCATGTTCTTCAAATCACTAAAATCATTCACAGAAGATAATCTTGAGATAGGTTATAAGTTGCTAGAAAGTTACAATAAGTTTATGTTTACAACTAAAATTTATGATTTAAAAGATTTCTATAATGGTAATGTGGTAGATTCTTTTACAAAGAGAAATGAATCAATTTTGAAAGATATTCTGTTAAAGTAAAAGTTTTTTGATGATTCAAAGTATACACAAAAAAACAAATTGCTTACTATAAAATATTTCTCGTAGATCTTATTTGTATTACCATTAAGCACAATTGTAAAGTATGGCTTGGACTTGGATAGAAAACGGAAATATTTGTTTCCGATTCAAAGGATATAGCTACGAAAGATATAGCAATTGAAGTTCCTGATGGAACTCTACCACAAGATTTAACAATTGAGAATGGAAATATAGTTTTCAAAACCGAAGCAAAGAAAACTCGCAGAACTCAAGAACTATGTTGCAACATTGCTTGTTCAAACTGATTATGTAATTGTAAAGATTGCAGAAGCAGAAGTTATCGGAGACATGGATACAGTAGCACAGCTTAAACAGAAATATACAACTCAACTCCAACAGAGAGAAACAATACGAGCTTGAAGTGAGCAGATGAAGCAAGCAATGTAATTTTGCAGACGGGCAGGGTGTTCCACTTTTTTTGTCAAATTACAAGTAGTTAACCTACTAACATTAACTAGATTAAGATAAAAAATTACACTGCCACTTTTCCACTAGTCCAATCAAGTAAATGCACTTTTATATCTTTTTTTGTTGATTTCAAATACTTTTCAAAATCCAAATCATATAAAAGATATGTATGCCAAGCATCCAATCTATCAATATAGGGTAATTTATCTCTTATAATCTCGAAAACTTTTAGTTGTTCAAAATCTATTTGTTTTTGCTCAAGGTTCCTAAAATCAATATTCTCCTGATAAGCTCTAAACAATATCTCAGGATCAATTAATTTCTCACTATCAGTGTATTGCAATCCATACTTTAATATGTATGGAATTAAATCCAATTGTTCATTTGTAATTGCTTTGTATAGAATTTTGAAGATGGTTTGATTAGTTAGAATATAGTATGCTAACAATATTCTGGCTATGCTTGTTTGCATATTTTGCTTAATTGATTCAAAAACAATAGGAATTTTACTTTCATCTTTAACTATCAATAGTGTTATAATTTGTAGTAATGTAGCAAATGGATTTGTTGTAACTGAATTCAGACTTGTTCCATATCTTTGTTTTATGTTCATAATCATAAATTTAGATTAGATGCAAAAAAACATTATTGAGCAAAAGGTTTAAACCAAACAGTCCATATAACTTCTATTCTTTTCAAATCATATTTATAAACAGGAACAGGTAGTGTTGTGTAAGCTATCATCTTAGGAGTTTGATTATTTATTGACACTAACAAATCTAATTCAGTTATAGCTACGTATCTTCTATCACCACTTTTACAATATCCTGTAAATGATGAATCTTGGATATCTATATTTGCTTCTGTGTAATCTATATCAAACAGTAATTGTATTCCTCCAATGGTAGCGGTATAGCTACCGCAATTACTTGATTGTTCAACAAATCTTACTTTGCTTACAATTTTTAGATCTGAACTGCTAGTAATACGAATTATGTTATTGCGAGACGGATTATCTGATAAGTAACTTGTTGGTATAGTAAGAACAGGGTTATAAGAACAACTAGAGGAATTAAATCCTGTATGACCTAAACTCAAATACCAAACTAAATTATTCACATTATTTGTAGGGTTGTAACTAGAAAAGTCTGTTTCCTTTCCTGGCCAAGCACCAAATATTTGTTTGCCTAGTAACATAGATAGAAAGTAAGAGAATGATGGCAATGTTGCATTGGCTGTAACTATATAATCCATCAATTCATTCTCTTTATTATAGGTGTAAACATAAACTAAGTTTAATATCTCCGAATGATCTACTATTTTCATTGTTTAAACGATGCTAGCGTAATTCAATAATTGTCTTTTGTTTGTTGTGCTTATCATAAACTACTTTTAATAGTTTTATGGGTTCAGCTTTCATAGTTATTAGTAATTGTTTTAGCATATCGGGATTTATTTTCCAACCTTTAATTTCATTAGATAATATACCTCCAAACTTCAATCCTTCAACAACACCTTCTGAACAAAAGTATCCACCATTACTAGTAAACACAGGTATCACAAAACCAATAACACCAAGCCAATTATATGGCACATTATTCGTTGCAAGATAGTTATAAAATCTCATAGCATAATCATATTCCTGATCACTAACACTTAATTTATATACTTCTACAATAGTATCATCAGAATGATCAAGCAATGTAAAATAATTCCAATATATTCTGCATAAACTACCATTTGGATAGACTTCAATAGTTTTGTAGGGATACTCCAATTCCAATATTATACCTGCATGACTAATATCTGATCTTGTCCAAAATTCTATTAGTCTGGAAAATAGAGATCTACCCTTAAAGAGACCGATGTATATGTCTTGCATTTATAGTATACGCTCACAAAATAAAATCTAAACATCACTGATAAGTTATCGTTAGCTTACATAACTTAAAAGCAATCTAAATTTTTTTCTATGAAATGTTTGTTACAAGACGAGAAATTAACGTTTATATTTAGACACTATTATGTTTCATGTTATAATTATAGTTATAGTAATTATCAAGCCAATGGAATATTATCTTTCGCTGCCATGGATTTATCTTTTAAAATTATAAAGGAACAAAAAAGAAAATCTATTATTTTAAAAAAGAGGAAACCGATCATACATTTATTAAATTACATTGATATACTCAATTTCAATCTCAATAGTAATAAATTTGACATTACCTTTTTCTCAATAAATAACTACAAAATAAAATTAGTATATAACTTGTATTTATACCGAAGAAGACCCTTTAAGGACTTTGCTTATAAAGATAGCCTAAAAGTTATTGAACGCGAAAACCTATGTGTCATTAGATTTGAAGATGATTTTGCTAGTAGAGTACAGCCAAAGAATGTAAATTTATCCGCTATGGTAATGCATATACTTGAGAAGGAAAAGAGTTATGAGATAGATGTAGGTAGTATAATATTTTATTGTGTACTTCTAATGTGATAAACATTACTGATATGTTATCGTTAGCTTACATAACTTAAAAACAATCTAAATTTTTTTCTATGAAATGTTTGTTACACGACGAGAAATTAACCTTTGTATTTAAACACTATTATATTTCATATTATAATTGTGGTTTTAGGAATTATCAAATCAATGGAGTATTATCTTTTGCTATCATGGATTTAGCTTTTAAAATTATAAAGGAGCAAAAAAGAAAATCTATTACTTTAAAAAAGAGAAAACCAATTATACATTTGTTAAATTATATTGATATACTCAATTTCAATCTCAATAGTAACAAATTTGGCATTGACTTTATCTCAGAAAATAACTACAAAACAGAATTAGCACGTAACTTGTATTTATACCGAACAAGACCCTTTAAGGACTTTGCTAAAGATAGCCTAGAAGTTATTGAATACGAAAACTTATGTGTCATTAGATTTACATATGATTATGCTAGTAGAATACAGCCAAAGAATGTAAATTTAGCTGCTATGGTAATACATATACTTGAGAAGGAAGAGAGTAAGATAGATGTAGGTAGTATAATATTTTATTGTGTACTTCTAATGTGATAAGCATTTCTGATATGTTATCGTTAGCTTACGTAGCTTAAAAACAATCTAAATTTTTTTCTATGAAATGTTTGTTACACGACGAGAAATTAACCTTTGAATTTAGAAACAATTATGTTTCATGTGATAATTATACTTATAGTAATTATCAAGCCAATGGAATATTATCTTTTGCTGTCATGGATTTACTTATTAAAATTATAAAGGAACAAAAAAGAAAATCTATTGTTTTAAAAAAGAGGAAACCGATCATACATTTATTAAATTACGTTGATATACTCAATTTCAATCTCAATAGTAACAAAGTTGACATTACCCTTTTCTCAAAAAATAACTACAAAACAAAATTAGTATATAACTTGTATTTATACCGAACAAGACCCTTTAAGGACTTTGTTTATAAAGATAGTCTAAAAGTTATTGAACGTGAAAACTTATGCATCATTAGATTTGAATATGATTATACTACTATAGTACAGCTAAAGAATGTAAATTTAGCCGCTATGGTAATGCATATACTTGAGAAGAAAAAGAGTCGTGTGATAGATGAAAGTGGTATAATATTTTATTGTGTATTTCTAATGTGATAAACATCACTGATAAGTTGTCGTTAGCTTACGTAGCTTAAAACAATCTAAATTTTTTTTTATGAAATGTTTGTTATACGACTATAAATTAACCTTTACATTTAGAAACGATCATGTTACATTTTGTATTCATGTTTATGGTGATTATCAAGCCAATGAAATATTATCTTTTGCTGTCATAGATTTATTTATTAAAATTATAAAGCAACAAAAAAGAAAACTTATTATTTTAAAAAAGAGAAAACCGATCTTACATTTGTTAAATTACATTGATATGCTCAATTTCATTAGTAATGAATTTAACATTACCTTTTTCTCAAAAAATAAATACAAAGCAGAATTATTATATAACTTGTATTCATACCGAACAAAACCCTTTAAGGACTTTGGTCGTAAAAATGGTCTAAAAGTTATTGAAAACGAAAACTTTTGTGTCATTAGATTTGAATATGATTATGTTAATATAGTAAAGCCAAAGAATGTAGATTTAGCCGCTATGGTAATGCATATACTTAAGAAGGAAGAGAGTGATGAGATAGATGTAAGTAGTATAATATTTTATTGTGTACTTCTAATGTGATAAGCATTTTTTTATACGTTTTACAATCTGTCTAAATTTAGTGATATGATTATAATCCCTTTTAGAAAGAACATTTCCGTTATCAATTTAATTCCATCACCAAAATATGGTTCTGCAATATTGTTTTATATTATTCCATTAAACAAAGAATTGAGTAGTATAACTGAAAGACAGTACGAAGAAAAAATCGTCGATTCGGTTAATGCAAAAATAAGAGAATTCAGGCCAATAAATTTCATCGGAGCAAATATAATCAAGAAACCGATAAGAGATGTGTTCATTGAATTAGCTGAATTCATGAATAAAGAAGCAGGAACATTTGAACTACCAATTACAATTAAAAACATTATGTTTAAAATGATTAAAAGTGGAAACACATTCACTATAATAACAACAGATAAAGATGGTAATGTAAAAGATTTTACTGATCAGATAGTTGTTGACACATCAGTAATTGTCAATAAAATAAATCAGTTGCTAGCAAATCTTGATAGTGATCAATCAAATAACAATATGTCAGCAAATCAATTGGATACAATTATAAAATTGTTGGAAAGGTTAAACTTAACTATGGAAAAGATAAACAATAATCTAGAAAAGATTTTAGCTAATAAGGAAACAATTGGATATGAGATTGCGAAAGAGACATCACCTATTGAACTTGTTACAAATGTAGAGAAAGATAATCAAAAAGATATTGCTCAAGATGATATTAGTTTATTCCAAGATCAATTAGATTTACAAAACATTAGTGTTAATGATCTACTATCATAATTTTTTTATAGAATGTTAGCTGTTATGACAGCACTTTGAGAATGCTTAAGAGATTAAGATTACACGATGATAAGATTATTGCTCACAGATACTATCAGAATTACTATGAGCTATTACTCTCTTACTTACCCTATGTTAAAAGAGTATTTGCAAGACTTTATATGCCTTACATACAAGCAGCATCTTCTAACAGAGCCTATTTAAATCTTAATTTACCAACTGTTGCAGATATTTTGGAAAATAGTTTATATAATACTGTTGTAGATAATTCAACAGAAATAAAAACTGGAATGGTTCAATCTCCATATGCATTAACAGGTATACAATACCTAACTATAGATGATTTTCCAATCTATTTAATTGATACAAATATTGCTGCAAATCCTTTACGTATTTCTGATTCAACTGTATCCTATGATAATAATTCAACAATGATGCTGTTACGCAAATTCCCTAAAGATGATTATACCTTCAATATATTTCCTGGTATCAAATCCTTTCTTGATTGTGTGATAGAATTTTATGATGATACAAGCAACATTAGAAGATATAAAATCGTTGCCGAAAGTAAATATAATGCTCTCGGAGATAAGATTGATACGCTATACCAATGTACAACAACTCTGCTAACCGATGAATTCTCACCTAGCATATATACCACAAGATATTTATATAATCAGAATGTAGATCGCATATTGGACACAGATACAAATCAGTTACTAGAGAATGCACTAACAATAATAAACAATGTTGATAAAGATTTCAAAACAGGCACTAGATTGTTTGGATATAAAAATGAAAGTATAGTTCTTGATGCTTATGTTTTAACTCGTTTATTGGACTTAAGCTACAACAGTTATAATTTTAGTTCTTGGCCATATATTGATCAACCAACTATAGATGTTTTAATATCTACGGCCAATGTCAAGTATGCAAACTTAGCTAATACAATTAGAAACTTAAATATAGACTTAGATAGCATAACATTATCGACATATTATATTTATCCTGTAAAACAGCATTATAGAAACTTTGTTGGAAACAGAATTAGTTTTGTTGAATCAATAATAGTACCTGATTTGATAAAATTAACTAGTTTATCTGTTTTGTTGAATGTAGATGATCATGTGTCAGGTACAGATGCTATAACACCAAACATGAAGTATTGGTTCAAATTCATTCGTAGCATATACATAACAAAACTACTACAATAACATGTGAGCATGTTATTTATATGGTTAGCTGGCTTATTGGTGTTGGAGACATAGGAGATGAAACAGATTTTGCAAAAATCAGGCAATACGGATTTGTTTATGTTTTTAAATTGGGTTCAGGTAATAATCCAGTAGCAACAGAAATAAAAAACAATCTAAACGAGGTTTTATTCAAAACATTTCAGAGAATAACATTACCGGAATGGCCGCAACAATTTGCTACACAAGATGTATATACACTTAGAATAGAACAACCAGTTATAACTGGTATTGGTGAGCAATTTACTGTTGAATATTTATCTGTTTTCAAAAAAGTAGGAGCGGATACAGCATACAATTTTGTAGTTAATAGTTTGCTAAAATGGAAGTATTATTTGGATACATCTATTGAGAAAGGTTGGATGCCACATACAATAGATCCCAGAGAGCGAACTGCTGTAATAGGATATGTTTTATTATCTCCTGATCTGAGTGAGATATGGGGCGGAGAAATATTCGGTGGATGTAATTTAACTGAAATTGATACAGGACATAGATATACGGCGGGACAAGTAGAGTTAGCTGTAGCAAGAGCTACATTTGAATTCACTGAGAGAATTCCATTATTAACTGCGATAAGAGGACAATTAAGAGACACTCTATTTAATCCTGATATAGATTATTTAGCAGATATCCAAAGAGTTATTGAGAAAGCAAAGTCTATATTCACATTTGCAGATCAGGGATAGTTTTTTTGCCAAAAAAAGCCCCGCGAGGGGGGATCAAGCTTTTTTGTGCTTAGCAATCAATTCACTCAATGTAAAACCATGTTGCGTGGGCTCTTGCTTGGCTTGCTTGAGTTCTTCCTTGGAGTCTTCCTTCTTGGAACCTTCTTGTTTGGAACCTTGACCAGGAATTGTTAAGATGATGATTTCTCCAACAAGCTCTAGAATCAGCTTTCTTCCCCTGGGTGGTCTTGGCGAAAATACAAACGTCTGCCCTGGATAAAGCCTACGCAATTCATCGATAATTTGCTTTGCTCTTTCCTTGCTAACTTTGTTGGCAAAGGTAATAAAGTATACCATGTTACACCTCCTTAAAAGTTTTTCTTGTATATAAATTTAGGCAGTTTTTTAACACATTCTTAAAGTGGATTATAAGCAAAAATTTCATGAATGAACTACAACATATAATAAACTACATTAACGAAGCAAAACAAGACCTCGGTAAAACAAAAAAGATTATTGAACAACTACAAAATCGTATAGAGCAAATTCTCAACAAAGAGAAACTATCTACATTTGATTTACATCAACTTAGAATATTTAGTGAATTGCTTGATAGCATAAACAATAGAGAAAACAACATAAACAATGCTATCATAAAGAAGATTGAAGTATTGGTTAAATACTCAGAGCAACTTGGCATATCTGCTTCCAGCTTGGATTTGAATGAATTGTTAAAAACAGAAAAGATTAATTTGTTTGTTGATAAGGATATAACAGATCCTAAAACTTTTACTGAAGAGAGAATAAAGAACACAATCTTTGTGAATGATGATAATGAGGAAAATTTTACTGGCTAGCAACATGACTAAAATTATAGATTATGGATTTGTTAAACAGCTTTGTAAACAATTGGAATACGAAAATATTTTATGCTCACAATATGAGTTCATTTGACAAGTATGTTCCTGAGAATGTATTCAAAGAATTGGGAATTGGTTATCTCATATCATTGGGAACATATCTATCAAGTAAAGTGGATTTAAACACCTTCATAACAATTATTAAAAATCTTGAGAAATTACCGTATGCAGCTATTTATATTGACAGTGGCGGATTTCAGTACATAAAAGGTAAACTAACAAAAAAAGATATTGATAGCCATATTAAAGTTTATTTTGAGTTAATTGACTATATAGATGCTCAATACAAGCAACAAAACATATCCAAACCAATCTTCATATTCAGCTTGGATATTCCTGCATGCAGAGCTAACAATACAGATGATGTTGTAGATGAACAAACAAGTATTAGCGCATCATATGATGTCTACTCAGAAATTGCTAGAAGATTTAAGGAATATGAAACTCAAAGACAATTTATAATAACCGTATTACATTTTTCACCAAGTATAGTCTATCAAAATTGGAAGCAAATATATCAACTTCCAAATTTGAATATGGCTCAGTATGTAGCAACTGGATCATCATGGTGGATGCACAAAAAGCCAATTTCAGTCGGAGCATATAATGTCTTACATTACTGTTTATTAAGAGCAAACGGATTTAAAAACATAAAATTATACCATATACTAGGAACAAAAAGCTTGGATAGGTTATATCCTTCTTATGATGTGCTAACAATGTATAACATAAGTATAACACATGATACAACACCATATACTTATTACAGACCATTACTAGTTCCCATCTACAATAAAAAGACGAATAGATATAATGTAACAAAATTGGATATACGTAGCAATAAACTACAGTTAATCAAAATTGTCGATGAATTGCTCGGAGATAATGTTGCAAAATGGGTTGAAAGTATGTTTGATGAGTTAAATGATTTGAGCAATGTCAAGCATATAACCAAAACAAAAAACATAAAAGTAAGTAAAATGATGTATGTATCTTTGCTTGATATTTTATCAACGTTATTGATAAACAAGGTTATTGATAAGATTGATAGAAGCATATACACAGAATTTAAAATCAACAGAGATTATCAATTTAAATTATTGGAGTTAGCAGATCAGGACCCAGAGAAATTAGAACAATTATTATTGCCATATCTGGATAAGTTTATTGAGGATTAGTTTTTTTACTTTAAGATCAAAATAAAATCTGTCTAAATTTATATTAATGAGAGTAAGGCTTAAAGTTCGCAAAGGTAAATGCTCGAAGTAATCGGTTTGATCACTATTTTGACTATTTATATTTCTTATTTTTTTGCAAAAAACTAGCTTACGTTGCTATAACATATCCTGCTAGTGAATCATACAATATGTTAACATTTAAACCTCCATGTGGAACAAATAAATGTTTTGTTACATCAAACTTATCATTTTTGCTATCAAGATAGAATAAGACAACTGTATCACCATCAGCATCTGCATTGTATCCTTCCCATACCAGTTGATTCATTTGTATTGCAAATCCATCGTATGCTCCAGCTATTTTGAATTGCATTGTAGAAGGCAAATGTAATACAGGTTGTCTCATAAGCAATACATAAACATCTTCTTTGTTTATTATCTCATCAATTATTTTTTTGATTGTTTCATCTACCTTTAAAGTTTGGTAGACATAATCAATTCTTTCAGTTATATTACTTTGTTTCTGCTCAATTAGTTTGGATATGATTTTGTCCTCTAGCAACATGAAAGCACAAATATAAGGAACAACTACTTCATTTGGTTTGATAGCAGGATTTCCAACCAAAACAGCCCTAGTGCTTAAATCAATTCTTCTACCTAGCGTTTTACCTCTAATTGGACCTGTTTTCTTTTTTATGAAGGATGATATTATTTTATGCTCTATTTTGTATAGTTTATGTAACATATTACCATATATAAAGTATTTTGTAGATGTTTCATCTATATCAAGTTTCTTGTTTGCAGATAAGAGATCAAGATAATCTCTGTTGATCTCATGCAAATTTAAAACGGTTAGATTTTTACCAAATGCAATATTAATATCTCTGACTCCAGCAGGTAATACATTAATATATTCCACAAAAGCATTGTCAAAGCTAACATTGTTTCTGATGGCTTGTACTAGTTGTATGTTATCATTCAGTTTATTATAAATGAGCGATGAAACTTGTTCATATAAATCCAAATCCTGATCCAAATATAAACCTTTCTCCAAAGCAATTGAACCAAATTTATCAATCATTGTTTGTATGGACGCATTATATATCTTAGCAAGTAAATGAAGCCATATACCAAAAGGAGATAAAACCTTCTTCTCAATATACAAACCAAGTGATTTATCCTGTATACCATTATTCTCATCATAAGCATACATTCCAAATAAACTTTCATACCTATGAAGTATTAACAATATTAATGGATGTGGAACAGGAACATTCAATTTAATTTTACCGATTGTGTATGCTCTCATGTATGCAGGTTTAGATTCAACATTGCAAACAGGACAAATATATTTTGGTGGGCGAATTATATTGCAAGCACAAGTATAATCATATACTGGACCAAATATAGTCTCACTAAATATACCTAATGGATGAAATCTCCACGTTAATCCATAATTTTCTGGCTTAATATTTGATCCCTCAAATATAAGTGGTTCTGTGATAAATAAACTCATAACAAAAAAATTTAGCATACGTGCAAATAACTACTATCTCAGTAGCAGACTATATAATAACAATTTTTGTTTAGTTTTTGATCATAGTTTTTGTTTATATAAGTATACAAAAAAATTTAGATGATTTGTTCGTTATCTCAAGAGCAAATTATATATCACCGTAAATATAAGTTCTTTCTCTATTCTATTCCATTGAGCTATCTCGTAAACCATATTTATCAAATCCTGATTTGCAAAATCTATGATTTTACGTTCTTTGTTATAGTGATCGTGAACATCAATACACACTCTATCTAACCCAATAAAACTAACCCCGATATTGCAGTTAAAATTGTAATTCCATATCAGAATATCATAAATACAATCTAATATAAGCTTGTTTTGTTTCTCGTGACGCCAGGTTTTGTTACTATCAAAATAACTTAAACCGAATTCTGTGGGATTGTAGTACAAACAATTATGATAATTTAAAAGAGCGATAATACTATTTACATTTTTTGGGAAATTATCTACAATCAATGACATAAGATGCAAACTGAAAGAATCTTTGAATTGATAATTATATTGCAATTTATACGCTGATTTATTACTGGATGTTATGTAAGTGTTGTAAAATACGCCGAACTTATAAACTCGATTTTGAAAATTACCAACAGTAAAATATCTTAATTGATTTGTTCTTGTGTGAATGAGTTTCATGCAAAAAAATTTAGATATGTTTTTTTTGCTCATAACAATAACATAAGATAAAGTAGCAACGACTGCGGCAAATGCTTTTCATTTGGACGATTCTCTATCATAGGCGGAAGTGAGTTAAATTTATAATTTCGATGTAACAATTGAAATCAACACACGTAGCAAAAAATTAGACTATTTTTTGTTACTTAATCAAAATACAAATAATCTCACTGATCAATAACATACTCGCTTTTCTTCTATCCAAACCAGATTGTTATTGCTATAGTAACGAACTTTTACTAATTTACTTAGACAGTTTTTGTTTATACGCTACAGCTTTCACATTCCTCTATCTCTGTTAAGCTTTTACTTCTGCAGTAATACACGGTTTTTAACCCAAGTTCCCAAGCAAGTTCATAAAGTCTTGAGAGCTTAGGTCCATCAATCTGCTCTGGGTCTATAAACAAGTTCAAAGATTGGGCTTGGTCTATCCATTTTTGCCTTTCGGCAGCAGCCCTTATTACCCACTCTTGGTCTATATTGTATGCAGACTTATAATGCCAGAAGTATTTGTCTATTTCTGGTGGAACTTGTGGGAGAATGCCAGACATATTTTCTTCCTTGTAGTATTTGGCAAAGATAGGATCAATGGACGGAGTGGCTCCTATTATCAGAGATGTGGAGCCTGTGGGCATCAAGGCAAGCAAGTAGGCATTTCTCAGTCCATATCTCTTGACATCCTCCGCAAGTCCTATCCAGTCTAAGTTATTGCCATTTTCTTCAGATATTTTTTGGTTTTCTTCTGGCTCTCTTCCAAAGAATATGCCTTTGCTCCAATCTGAACCTTCAAATAAAGGATAAGCTCCTCTTTCTTTTGCCAATTGCATAGAGCCTTTTATAGCATAGTAAGCTATCCTTTCAAACAAGGCATTGGCAAACCTGAGGTGTTCCTCTGACTCCCATTGGATGCCATTTTTGACCAGACAGTAGTGGTAGTTGCTTACTCCTATGCCTATGGCTCTGTAGCGTTTGTTGGTATATTCCGCTTCCTTTATGGCATAGTAGTTCATCTCTATCACATTGTCCAGCATCCTCACAAGGATAGGAACTACCCTTTCCAAGTCCTCTTTTGTCCAAATCTTGCCAAGGTTTATAGAACCCAGATTACAAACCACCACATCTCCGGACTTTTTCACATGAGTTATAGTGCCATCTTCTGCTACAGTTTCTGAAATATGCGTTGATACACTTTGATTTTGCACTATCTCGTGGCAAAGATTGGACGAGTAGATCATACCACAATGCTTGTTAGGGTTTAACCTGTTGGCGGTGTCCCTAAAGAATATGTAAGGCTCTCCCGTTTCAAAAATCACAGTAAGCAGTCTCTTCCATAGCTCAAAGGCATCCACTTCTTTTTTGGTGTTTGGCGGAAGTTCTCTCTCAAGCCTTTCATAAAGCTCTTCAAACTCTTGACCGTAGAAGTCCTCCAGGTTTTTGCCATCTTTTACATTCTTGCAGTAGTAGGGATCAAAGAGCGTCCACTTTTGTCTGTTTTTCAGTCTTTTCATAAACAGATCTGGTATGGATATGGCAGGATGTATGTCGTGAGCCTTCTTTCTCTCGTCTCCTACATTGGTTTTGACCTCCAGAAAGTCCAATACATCCTTATGCCATATGTCAAGGGTTATGGATGCGGAGCCTTTCCTCATGCCAAGCTGGTCCACATACACCATCACATCGTTGAGAATTTTAACCACAGGTAAAACACCAGAGCTTGCTCCTTTGAATTTCCTTATAGGAGAACCTGCAGCTCTAATTTTGCCAAGGTATATACCAAGACCTCCTGCAAACTTGGATATTTGTCCTGCCTTTTGCACATTGTCAAAGATATCATAAAGGTCATCATCTACTGTTAAAACAAAACAAGAAGAAAGTTGACTATGTGGTCTTCTTGCATTCATAAGTGTAGGAGTTGCCAGAGAGATTTCATGGTTTGATATAAGGTCATAAAAGAGTTTTGCATATTTTAGCCTTTCCTCCTTCTTTTCAGGAATAGCCAAAGTCATAGCAATAAGCATATACATCTCTTGTGGAAGCTCTATAACATTTCCATTCTCATCCCTTACTAAATACCTATCGTAGAGTACTTTTATACCCGTATAGTTGAAAAGAAGGTCTCTGTCTGGATTTATGTAGCTGGCAAGAGTATCAAACTCTTCTTTGGAGTATTCCCTTAGCAAATACTCGCCGTATATACCTCTGTCTGTGTAGGTCTTCACAAGAGTGTAAAAGCTTTCTGTGTTGTAAGGCTTGTATTTACCATTTATCTTGTCTTTTATCTTGTAGCCTCTTATATACGCCACATCCTTATAAAGATCGTAAAGAAGAAGTCTTGCTGCCACATACTGCCAATCTGGATTTTCTGGAGATACCTTTTCCGCGGCAGTTCTTATGAGCAGCTGCTGTATTTCTTTGGTGGTGATGTCCTCTCTGAATTGTATGCGAGCATCCATCTCAAGCTCATAAGGATCAACTCTAAGCCCATTGCAAGCAAAATTGACAATAGATCTGATTTTATTAATTGATAATGGTTCTGTATAACCAGTTCGTTTTACAACTCTCATTCTTAGTTTTGCTCAAAGCGTTCAGTAAGAACAAAAAAAGTTAAAGCTTTAAATTATAGCATTCTTTATATCCGATTATTTGTTCGATAGCTTCAGCAAATTCTCTTATCTCAAATTGAGCGTGTTTATGTTTACGTAACTTTATAAAATTGTCTACAGATATTCTTGGAACTGTCCAGTAAAATCTTGTTTTCATAAATTGTGGCAAAACACCACGAGCTATCTCTTTAGCAACATCTAATTCTCTTAATAAATTGTAAGTAACTTTCATAGTTTTAACACTTGTTTGTAATAAGCTAACTAGCAAAGTATTTTGTTCATCGTCTAGATAATTATCATCTGAAGCTTGCTTATTGTTTTTTGATTGCAGTCTCAACTTTTCTGGAATATAGAAATCCAAATCAACATCCGTATATCTTCTGCTGACTTCATTAAAAGAACCAAATCTATGTCTGAACCATTGTCTTGCAACAAACAATGGACATTCTACAATAAATGTATAGTGATCTAAGCATGTTCCAAGTTCTAGTTTGTCCAATAATTTTATCCAACCACTGCTTGTTGTTATAATTTGATCGTTTTGATCTTTATCTATTGTGTAATTATTTACATTACTTTTGTGTAAAACAAAGCTCATCGTAGTCGGTATTATTTGCTGGGCGTATTCAACTAACTTATAAGGCAATTGATCAATAAAATTAATTAATGTGCGAGCATTAAGCCATATATAACTTCCATCATAATAGATGTTAACAACAGGATAAGATATTTTTGATATGAGATTTATATATTCTTTTTTATTTGCTTTGAATGCAAATATAACATGTTCAAAAGGAGAAGCGTGCTTATTATCAAGCAAATATTTTATCAATTTTTTGTCTCTTTCAACATCAATAACAGATGATAAATCTTTAGCAAATGATACTCTTGCAGCTTTAACAATACGTTGATCGCTACCCATTGAAAATAGTTGACTCATTTGATCTTTTACGCTAATAAAAAAGCTCAAAAAATAAAAACTTTTATATTTTCAGCTGGCTTAATGTTAGCAATATATCTTTATCGTTTATTGTTCCTGCTATTTTAGCTAAATCCTCTAATAATTGTTCTTCTGTTTGGTGAACATTCTGAGCAACCTTTTGATAGATCAATAATTGACTGAATGCTGCTACTTCATTTACTGTTGTTTGTTCATTATCCTGATTAATATTTTCTAGCATACTATCATTCTTTATTGCATATAGAGCAATACAGTAAGCCATTAATAAGTCATCATGTTCAAGTTCAGATACAATTTTTCCTTTTCTCTTTTTAAGTGATAGTATTTGTATGGCTAGGTTTTTGCTTTTGATTGCATCTGGATTTTGATTAACAACATCATATAAAATAGAGAACATTTTCTCTTTACTTTTTTGTGTAGTGTAGACACCCGGTTTTTGATCATTTAGATTATCTATATAAATTTTCTCTGCATATGTTTGCTGCAAAATTTCAATAATATGTGAGCCTAGATTCCTCTCTATAACCAATTTACAGTTACGAAACTGTTTAGCTATTTCTGATAATATTCTCAAAACAAATGTTACGTCTATGTTACTAGCTTGCCATTCAAATACTAAATCACCATTCTGTGGATCAACACCAACAATAGCATAGCTATCCTTACCATAAGCAGTGGCTATGTCAACTCCAATATAAATTGGTTTTTGAAACATATACAATTCTATATCACTATACACATTTAAAGCAGTTATAACTTCTCCAAAATCATCTTTCAAAAAGTATGTTTTTTGTTTAATATTATTGTTAATCCTAACTAATTTGTTCAAAACCTCATCATCATCAATGAAACTATCGCTATCAGGTAAGAACATACATTCATAGTTTATTAAAATCTGCCTGAGGTTTCTTGTTCTCTTATATTCCTCTTCAATGTGTTTGTTAGCTTGTTCGTCATCTAGTAAGTCTCTATAGTAGAATAGTATAGGAGTATATGCTGTTAGACCTTGTGTGCTATCATACCATAATTTGAATGCAAATCTAGCTTCATCATTAATCAAAGCAGCAGCATTAGACAATAATATTAATGATGTTGGAAATATATTGCGCATCATACTACGTGTAGCAGCTAATCTTGTTGTTGCTAATTCCAACATTCTCCAATTATTCTTAATGTTAGCAAACTCATCTATAATCAATATTTGAACAGTTAATTGTTTGAATAGATAGCTTGGATCTTTGTAGTGTTTATTGATACCACTAACTCTGAAAACTGAATTATTCTCAAACAATATAACTTTGTTTTGAAACGGTTGTCTTTTGTACTCAACCTTTATAGCGGGAAACATATTATCAATGATACGCAAAACTCTGCTCTGGAAGTCCATAGCCAATTCATCTTTTAACGATAGATAGTAGACGTGTATTCCTGGATATGCAACTAAAACATATGCTGTTAGTAAAGCAGCAGCTGTAGTTTTGCCAGCTATCTGAGTTGAACCTAGTGCATATATATCATTAGATTGTAGTGCATTAGTTATTAACAATTTTTGAGGAACGTTTAATGTTATACGAACTTTTTTGTTATCATCTGTTGGAGCAGGCATTAAAAACAAATTCTCTATGGTCTCAATAGGATGCTGCCTAATATATTGTAACAACAAATCTTTGTTTTGTATGTAGTTTTTTAATCCATCTATAAAATTCATCAATTATGTGTGCTATGATATATTTTCCTTACTTCAAGCTGCTGTAAAAATGCAACCTAGCAATAAGGATTTTGAAAAGCTATCCAATGTTGAAAGATTGCTTAAAGGTTTAGTTCAAAATAAGTTAGAACAACAAGACGCTGGTATATCAGAAAGATTGTTAAGAGTTTTAGAAGAAATAGCTCCCACTCTGAAATCTGATTTGAGCAATATATTAAGAAGCACAAATCAAACAAGCATAACAATTGAAACACTAAATGGAAATCCTATATTGCAAAGAATATTTGAAATATATATGACCAATTTAGCACCTCAACTATATAATGGCGATAGATATATCATAACTCTTGATATGGAAGTAGACAAAGATATAGTATTTAACTTAGCAAAATCACTAGACTTAAACAATATAATCTATGAAGTACTATCTACACTTATAGTAGATGGAAAATGTTATGTTTGGCTAGTTGACTACAGTAACATTGAGAAACTACTAAATGTAAACAAAGAAAGTTATGTTTATATAGAGAATACACAAGATTATGATTTTGCCTTCATGCAATTGCGAAATCTACAGAATAGTAGCAAAAAAAACGAAAACATTAAAGTCACAATAAGCAATAATAAGTTTCACAGACACACAATGCTATATAAAGCACATATTGTTAACAAAACAAGAGTTAAAGCTCTTACTTTAGGTAAATTAACAATTGCTTATCTTGTTGTGGGTAATCCATTTACTCAAGATTTGCATACACCTATTAACAGAGAACAAAATAATCCAGAAAGAGAGCAATTACTAAGGAATATAACAAATGCTCTTGCGAATGCTATATTTGAACACAATGAAGAAATGCTAAGGAAAATTAAACAAGATTTAGCAGATCATTTTAGTGAGAGCATCTTTTTAGTTCCTGTAAATAAGATTGTTGAGTTTAAATTTCCTAAACCTTATGATGAAGGTTTAATAAAAGACATTATTAGTCTGAGTAACTTGTATAATTTATTGTTACAGAAGATAGCTACAGACATTGTCAACGAAAGAAAGGTATTAAATGTTACTGTGGAAGTTTCTAATCTATCTAATGCTCATGTATCACATTATCTGCAACAAGCACTCACAATGTTTAAAAGCGAATTAATTCCAGTTAATGATATTATACCAGCTCAGACATTTCCCAAATTCTTAACACCATACAACATACTTATCATACCAACAAAGAATGGACAAAAATATTTTAACATTGAAGGTTTTACACCTATGGGAGAATATAATCCAAACTTACAATCTTTATTCGATATGCTACAAAGTATTATAGGCAAGGTAGCTGGCTTACCAGCTTCACATCTAATACAAGAAACAGAAACGGCTCTATTAGGAATAGTGTCTAGCTACTTTCTAGAGAAAATAATAATGTTACAAGAACCAATTAATCAAGCACTAACAAAACTTATGTTGTACTATATGTATTTGCTAGATAAAGATCTTTACTATATGTATGCAGAACTACTCAAAATTGAATTAACGAAACCTGTAAGTCTGATATTTAGCACACTGTCTGAGATATTTTCATCTCTATCTACAATGCAGTCTATACAATTGCAAAAGAATGTTAATTTTGATAATCTCATAAAGCAAATACTCGGAGAAAAGTTTTATGAGATGTTAACAAAAGAAAGCATAAACCTTAATACAAATAATACTGAAGTAGACGAAACTTTTACAACTGAACAATTTCCTTATTCCTAATTATTTTTTTGCAAAAAATTATGGATACAACTCAGCTGTCAGTGGAATATTAACAGATGCATTATATATAGTTGTAGAAGTGTCTATATCTAGTGCTAGTATAGGTATTCTACAATTTGGAGTATTACTTAAGTTAAATATTTTACTTTCAGATCCAGTAGATAGAACCCATTCCATGTTCGTTGTTTTGATACCATCATTACATCTTATTATATTTGTTTGTACACAGAGATAAGTTCTAAATAGAGTTGCTGTTATATTGTTTGCTGTTTTGTAACTATCTATCTCACTTTTTGTTATTGTAATTGCTTTTGGTTTAGATATTATTAGTCCAAAACTTTCACATTGTGCTAGCCCAGGTTGTATTGTAACAACAATATCATTTGGAGAAGATGTCACAACCGCAGGTAGAAATCCTTTTAATGGTCCTATGAAGTCAAAACGACCTGTAATAGCAAAACCTGGAAAGAGATACTTTATTCTATCAGGTGTATATTTATAAACCTCATCAAAGACAAATAAATAATCTTCATTATTCATTAGTTGATCTAGCGTTCTTATATCCTGTTGAACAATTGCCACAGACATATCAAATTTTTGTGCTTACAATAAACAAAAAATTTTATCCTATGAATTCTTTCTCTTTAAAATCCTGTAAAATATGTAATCTGGGACTGAATATCAAATTATGTTTTGCGCAGAATAATAGTGTCTCATAACTATTGTTTAATTGTTTTTCTCTTGTTGCTCCTTCTGGCATAACAAATATGCCAATTGCTTTATTTCTTACTTTTTCTACCAATGACAATATAAATTCCTGGGTTTGTGAACTTTCATAAACAAATTTAAGGGAAAAGCTTATGTTGTTTACATTCATATTGTTTAACTGATCTACGAGTTTTGGATACGTATCTACATATTTATGTTGATATCTCGTTTCTTTTGGTGATATGCTAAAATGAAATTTTATGTTATTACAATGAACAAAGTCATCTATTATAGGGTTTGTTCCATTTGTTTCTATTATGACAAAATCTTTTCCACTATATTCATTCCATAGTTTTGATACTTCAATTATAAATGCTTGTCTATCTTCTGTCATTAAAGGTTCTCCACCAGTAAACATAAGCAAATAATCTTTTAGCTCATAACTAACATTCTGAACAGAATCAACTATATAGTTTGCTAATATGTAGTTTATCAGTTCCTCTGGACTAAAATCTTTACCTGGATTTGACCAATTCTCATAGCTATCACAAAATTTACATCTTAGATTACAACTAGCAAATCTGATTAACAATACAGGTAACCCTATATATGCTCCTTCTCCTTGCAATGTCTTGAAAATTTGATAAATACGCTGTTTATTAACTTTGGTTGTCATGCTAATAAATTTAGGTATATTGTAGCAAAAAAAACTAATCTAAAAGTTAATCTTTGTAGATGTTGTAATACGAGAGCAAGTCAATAAACATTAGAAAATCATTTTCGTACGCTTGGAGTTTGTAAATATACTCTCTGTGAACATAATCATAATCGTTATACACTAGCTCTATACCTATCAAAATCCAAACACTTTCACCACTTTCCTCCGTTTTTCTATGTAAGAATTGTTCGTTACTTAGTATATACAGCTCAGAGTATCCTCTCATGTAATCGTCATTTCTCTTAACCAGAGACGGTTCAGGTAAAAGCATCTCTTCTTCTGTTAATTCTCTATCAAGCACTTCCATAAACCAGAAAAACTTCTTTCTAAGCTCACTATAAAACTTTCCTTTTTTTGCTAAAGGCATAGCACCACCTCCTTTTTAGGTTTGATTATGATTTTTTTCTCTTTGGATATGCGTGTAGAATAGAGAACTTAGTGTTATGTCTTCGTATCTTTTCCAAACGAGTTTCAAAAACTCCCGTTTTGGCTTTATTGCAGACCACGTGGGTGATCTATCTACAGCCCTTAGTACTTTTTCTATAGTTTCTTGCCTGACCATTGCAATAGGATAACTTTCTTGTTCCAGTAGTTCTCTTCTAAGATACACAATAAAAGGCAAAGGTGCAAAGGTGTAATGTCTTATGTGTATCCTAATAGAACACGTAGTAAGACTTACCCACTCCGTTAGAGGAACTGCATGAACAAGTCCCTCGTCTTCTATATGGAAAATTAGCACGTATTCTTCGGGCATCCAGAAAAGAACTCTAATTTGTCCAACCTGAACAGGGACCCTTGCTTCTTCCTTTACTTTAAGCCTTTCTGTCCCCAAACTGTCTTTATAGAATTTCAGAGAAGCCTTAAGCTCTTTTATATCCCTCATATCCAACCACCTCCTTTAAAAGTTTTTCTTGTATACAAATTTAGATAGTTTTTTAACACATTCTTAAAGTGGATTATAAGCAAAAATTTCATGAACTACAACATATAATAAACTACATTTTACCAAAGATTTAAAGGTTCAACAACTAAAATGTAATAGTCATAGCGAAAGAAAAAGAAAAATCTATCCTTTCTGTTGCAAGGTATTACATATTTGCAATCTACATAATCTATCAAGTAAAGTAAAGCGTTCTTCTCATCATTAGGTTTAGTCAATCTTCTCAAAAATACGTCTCCACCAAATCTCCCTGTCATCAACATGTTCTACCACGACCTTGCCTCCTTGCTTGTTTTCAATTTGCTGGGCTTCGCCCCTGGTTTGTAACTCTTTCATGATTTCACCTCCTGTAATTTTTCTTTTATGAGATTTATTACCTCCTCAGCCAACTCCTTTCTTTCTCTCCTTGGCATCCAATCCCAGTCTGGGTTCCCTTTAAATACAATGTTTAGGATTTCATCAGGTTCCAGCCTATCAATGTAATATTTCAACCAGTTTTTCCACAAGTCCAAAACCCACTGATCTGTATCTTTTATCTCCTTCCTTGCAATCAGTTCTTTCTTAAGAAGGTCTAACCACTCCTCCACACTTAGCCCTGCCCATTTCTCCTCCTTTCCTGCTAACTCTTCAATTCTTTCATAAATTTCCCAAGCTAACTCCTTCCTTTCCTCAGCCTCTAAATTGTTCCACTCGTCCATTCCACTCAAGAATGTGTCCATAATGGAAGCCAAACTCCACCCCCAACTCCTTTCAGGAGTAGTATCTAACCAAATCAGTAGTCCTTTTGCCCAGTTTCTTGGCTTTCTAAGATAGTCATAGTAAAGACTGTCCCTTAGAAATTCAATAAATTGATTGACCAAAGCTTCCCTATCCATATCACCACCTCCTTTTTGGCTTTGCTGGGATACCCTCCCAGCGGGGGTTTGAACTTGCTCCTTCTTTTCCATGGCTTCACCTCCTTTTAAAGTTTTCATAGTTTTAATTATATACTTAGTCTAAAACTCTGTCAAGGACTTTTTTATGATTTCCATCATAATTAAAGATTAAAGATAGCTTGCAAGTATGCAAGGTAGATGCTGTCTCCTAAACCTGCCCCCACCATGAGGTTAGCCAAAAAGGACAAAAGCCCAGCCTTTGAAACCTTGACTTCCCTCCATCTTTCATTTTCCAAGTCTATAAAAAGCTCTCCCGGAATTTCCGCCCCCATCCCTATAGTTCCAGCGTAAAGCTGATAAGCGTAGATGTGCGGGGACACGGGCAGGTTCAGCTTTGAAAGTTTTCTCACAATCTCTTCTGCCACCTCTTCCACTTGCCCCTGCAAAACCTTCCTCAACCATGAGTGATACTGAAAAATTGCAAGTTCGTTCAAGGGTAAATCGTTTCTAATGATCAGCCAGAACAAAGCTTCTCCACCGCCATATGAAGCATTCCATATCTGATCTGGTTCTCGGAAATAACAATGCCCTACTTCATGAATGATTATGTGCTCTGCCGGGTTTTCATCTCTGAATGACACCACCCCCTCTTCTATGAAAGCCACCCCGCCCGTCCTGCTGGCATAGGCGGGGAGCTTAGCAGTCTCTCTTTCAAACTCTTCTTTTGTAATAGCCTTCATCTCAAAAAGCATCTCAAGGAATGCAAGATGATCTACCGCTTCAGGATTGCGGTCTGCCACGGCAAACTCCTCTTTCCACGGGATGACTTCTACGCTTTTAGAAAATTCAACGAAGTCTTGAAATTTCCTCTTGATAAGAGGAAAGCTTGGGCATCTCACGAGGTAGTCGTAAGCTTTCATCTTGTCCCCTCCTTATTCAAGTTCTTTCAAAAGTTCTTCATCTTCAACGGGCAATTCTTCTACTCTACCGTCTATATGAAGTATAGTTATGCCTCTTGGCGGTGCTCCATATAGCCTCCCCGTTCTGCTCCATTTAATTTTTATTGCTTCGCTTGATGTTTCTACCAACACGCCCTCACTCACTCCCAAAGATCCTCTTGGTGACGAATATTCCCAAAACTTATACACTTTACAGTCTTCACAATCATACACTTCTAAGCTACTATCTCCCCTATAACCACACCCTTTGATGTAATAAAAAACATTTTTATTCGTGTCGGGTTTGAGTATAAGGGTTCTATCGCTCTTTCCCTGTTCTATTCTTGCACCTTTGGCTGGAAAGATGAACCTTCTCGCTTCAATAAGTTCTTCGCTCAGAAGCTTTCTATTGATCCATAGCAGATAAGTAGGTCTGCCGTGAGTTTCTGCACCGATTTCCACATAATAAAACACCTTACCGTCCGCTTCCTTCTCATAAAGATATAGCTTTACCATTGCATCACCTCCTTTCCCTTGTTTTAATCATCTACTAAGTTATATATAACCCCCCCTTCCCTCATTTCCTGACACTCTCCCTAAGGCTATACGTGTAGAATAGAGAATTTAGTATTATGTCTTCGTATCTTTTCCAGACGAGCTTTAGAAAGTCCCTTATGGGTTTTATGGCGGACCAGGTGGGAGAGGTCTCTACGTCCTTTAAAACCTTTTCTATTGTGTCTGGACGGACTTTGTAGACGGGGACTCCCTCTTCTTCCAGAATTTCCTTTCTGATATAGACCACAAAGGGCAAGGGTGCATAGAGTTTGGGAAAGCCCACCACATACTCGGGAAGATGAATTTTGATGGAACAGGTGGTGAGGCTGACCCACACAGTCAAGGGCACCGCATGGACAAGGCCATCCTCTTCCACATGGAACACAAGGACATATTCATTGGGCATCCAGAAGAGGTTTCTGAGCTGGCCTATCTCAACGGGTTGTCTTTTATCTTCCTTGACCCTTAACCTTTCCTCTCCTAAGCTCTCCTTGTACAGTTTCAGAAACATTCTCAGTTCTTCCTTGTCTAACATGGCTTCACCTCCTTTTAAGTTTTTTTGCTAGGCTTAAATAACCCACCCCACTGCGGCGGTGGGATAAAATTAAGGGTAATAGACATACATGTCATAGCCTTCCTCAAAACCTTCTTTCTCTAAATTCACCTTTAAATCCTCCAATAGTCCTTTTCTCTCCTGTGGTTTCAGCGTTGCAAGTTTCTCAAAGAGGTCGCCAAACTCCTTCAACCACTTCTGATAATATCTTTCTATGTATGCCCTGAAAGCCCTTTCTCCGCTCTCTAAAACATCTTCATCCTTTAGAAGCATTCTTATCACCCAAACCAACTTGTGCCATTTCTCCGCCTTTTCTTTTTCCTCCTGAGTCCAGTTCTCCTCTACCGCTACACCCGACAGTCTTCTGTCTCTCACATCTTTAAAGAGGGATAAGACCGATTCCTTGTTCCAAATCTGGATAACCTCATTGTTCCATTCGGGTTCCACATAAACCAAGTTCCCTCCTATTTCAACTCCAATATAATCCAATCTTTCTAATGCATAAGGATTATCTGGACTTACCCTTTTTACTAACCAAACATTCCTAGCATCATCAAGTGGACAAAGCCACCAACGGATTGGCCAATACCAGTCCAAGTTTTGAATGGTAAATTTCCAGGGTACAGAAGGAACTTGTGGCTTCTCATCATACAAACGGACAAGCATAACATCTACTTCAAATTGGATTTGTTGCAACTCTTTCATGTTACACCTCCTTTAAAAGTTTTTCTTGTATACAAATTTAGACAGTTTTTTTAACACATTCTTAAAGTGGATTATAAGTAAAAATTTCATGAACTACAACATATAATAAACTACATTTTACCAAAGATTTAAAGGTTCAACAACTAAAATGTAATAGTCATAGCGAAAGAAAAAGAAAAATCTATCCTTTCTGTTGCAAGGTATTACATATTTGCAATCTACATAATCTATCAAGTAAAGTAAAGCGTTCTTCTCATCATTAGGTTTAGTCAATCTTCTCAAAAATACGTCTCCACCAAATCTCCCTGTCATCAACATGTTCTACCACGACCTTGCCTCCTTGCTTGTTTTCAATTTGCTGGGCTTCGCCCCTGGTTTGTAACTCTTTCATGATTTCACCTCCTGTAATTTTTCTTTTATGAGATTTATTACCTCCTCAGCCAACTCCTTTCTTTCTCTCCTTGGCATCCAATCCCAGTCTGGGTTCCCTTTAAATACAATGTTTAGGATTTCATCAGGTTCCAGCCTATCAATGTAATATTTCAACCAGTTTTTCCATAGGTCCCTAACCCACTCTTCCGAATCTCTTATCTCCTTCCTTGCAATCAGTTCCTTCTTCAGAAGGTCTACCCACTCCTCCACACTTAGCCCTGCCCATTTCTCCTCCTTTCCTGCTAACTCTTCAATTCTTTCATAAATTTCCCAAGCTAACTCCTTCCTTTCCTCAGCCTCTAAATTGTTCCACTCGTCCATTCCACTCAAGAATGTGTCCATAATGGAAGCCAAACTCCACCCCCAACTCCTTTCAGGAGTAGTATCTAACCAAATCAGTAGTCCTTTTGCCCAGTTTCTTGGCTTTCTAAGATAGTCATAGTAAAGACTGTCCCTTAGAAACTCAATAAATTGATTGAGTAGGGCTTCCCTATCCATATCAACATCTCCTTCATCGGTTTGGCTTTGCTGGGATACACTCCCAGCGGGGGTTTGAACTTGCTCCTTCCTTTCCATGACTTTACCTCCTCTTAAGGTTTTCATAATTTTAATTTTAGACAAGTTTAGACGTAGTCAAGGTTTTTTTATGATTTTTATCATGTTTCCTTTCATGGTAGAAAAATAGCCTGCAAGTATGCAGAATATATGCCGTCTCCCAAGCCCGCCCCAACTATGAGATTAGCAAAGAAGGAACATACTATGCGGGCAAGCAACTTCTGAAAGAGATTGAAGATGCACTGCGAGAAGGGAAAACGGAACTTGTGAATAAAGCGGTCAAATGGTGGGTCTACGATAAGCAGCTATACAGGCTAAAAACGATTGCATGGACGGAGACTGCACATGCTTATATGAAAGCAACGGTGGAACTCATAAAGGATGAAGAAGAGATAGTGGGCTATCAGTGGAGGCTGTCAAAAAGCCATCCGAGGGCAGATATCTGCGATGTTTATGCAAACGTGGATTATGGGCTTGGTAGAGGCGTGCATCCAAAAAAAACAGTAACCCTTTCCTTCTTCTTCATACTAACTCTTCAGCTGATCTTTCAATACATGATTTATCATACTTTAGACGGCTTCTTATGGTATCGCTCGCTGAAATTAGACATACTTCCCTGCTCCACCATGCTTCTTCTACGCAATTCTTCAATTTCTTGTGAAGGTAGATATACCCCCACCGCTCAGGTTCATCCTCATCTATCTCCACCTTTTCTATATATTTCTTTAAAAGCAACGGGCTTATTTCATACAGCATATTCAAAAACTCTTCTATTCTACCGCTTGAGCTTTCTATTAACTTGCTATTAATATTCTTGTTCCTGTAATCAAACCAGAAAGGATTATAAAATGTAGTATGAGGATGGAACATTCTCGGTTCTCTTTTTACCATTAAACTTTTCCATCCATCTTGTCCATCTTGATTCTTGTGTTCTGGATGCAGTAGTTTTATGAAATCTTCTAAATTCATCGCTTCATCTAGCTCTACACTTCTTAGCCTTATGTGATAATCATCAGGGAAAATATAAGAGGCAAGAGTGATGAAATCTTCTATACGCAGATGTCCAACGCCTTTCCAGTTGCTTTTTGTGAAATTTAGACTTAGCAACCAATCCAACAAATATTCGCGATTTAATTTCCATTTGTAAGGGTTCTTGCGCAGACTATTCCTCATAAATGTTATTTCAACATGTTTTTCTGTTAAATTAAGCTCATAATCTGGGTATTTATATTCACAGTTTGGGTCTCCACATCTGTGTGTTAGCAAAGATATGTTTACTTTTTTCATCTCTGACACCTCCTTGTCTGTTAAGCTTCTTGGTAGTGAATGCTATAGCCCTCCTCTTCATAGCCTTTCAGAAAGCCCTCCATTTCCTCTCTTTTCAGCAGATGGCATGGGTAATCTCATAAACCCTAATCCTTGAGTGATAATTCCCACCATCATTATGCATAATCCGGTCGTATTTCCAACAATCACACGGTTCTTCTACTATCACACACTCCTCTAATACTTGTAGGTTGTCTATCAACTCCGCCAAGCCCTCATCACCATTTATCCCATACACCTCATCATACCCAAAGCTTTCCACAACCACATTGCCAAGCACTCCGCGGTCGCAATACTCTCTCATGTCCCTTTCGTATTTGCACATGGTTTGCAACTCTTTCATGACTTCACCTCCTCTTAAGGTTTTCATAATTTTAATTTTAGACAAGTTTTAGACTTATCATGTGTAGTATGCTTAAAGTATATTTTACTCAACCTGTATAGCATAAAGATCTTTTAAGTTGCGATACATGCCCATGTAATCCAAGCCATATCCGATAATCCAGATGTTTTCATTGTCTATGGTGAACAGACTGAAATCTGGCTTGTAGACATTATCTTTAGTTACGTTTGCCAGCAATGTAGCTGTTATTATTTGTTTAGCTCCTTTATTTTGTAAATGTTCTGTTACAAAATACAATGTTTTGCCCGTTGCCACTATATCATCAAGCAATAATACAACTTGATCTTTTATATTGTGATTTATGTCTTTAATGAATTTAATGTTTCCGGATGTGAATGAGTTTCCATAACTGCTTACTTGGATGAAATCCAAAACAACAGGTATTTTGCTGAAAGCAGATGCTACATCTATTGTGAAATAAATTGCTCCAGTTAGTATACCGATAATGAATAGTTTATTGATATTGTTTGTAATTAATTCTCTTTCTAAGTCGTTTACAAATTCGTTAATACTTGATGTTATTTGTTTGTTATCAATAAACAAATGAGCTAATTTACCATCAGGTAAATGTATATATGACATAGTCCACCTCCTAATGCGTTTTGTAGCAATAACAATTTGTATATAACCTTCTCTAGCCAATCTCTCTATAAATCTTCTTTCTGTGAATGTTAATTTGGAGTGATATCTTGCAATACCGCAACGTACTTCAGGGAATTTGTACTTAGATTTCTAGCAAATCTACTTGTAAACTAAAATCTCTTTGAGATCAATAACTTTAACACTATATGGTTGCATACTACAGAATCTATCATCAGGTTTATATGCAACATATATATACATATCATCAATAATGGTGTAATATAGAGGCATAAATGTATTTGCAATAACTAGCTTATCATTTTCTACGTCATAAACTATTTCTACACTTGATCTTGGATATTTTTTTACTGATTGCATAAACCATTTGTTAATGTTCTCATAATCAATAGTCTCATATATATCAAGCAAAGCCTGACTATCAATCTTAATGTTTTTGTTTATTTGTTCTGCATTTGGTATTATTCCATGATGTGCTACATAAAATCTATTGTTTGTGTAAATATTCGGTCCATTGTATGTATTTGTTTCTGTTTCTGGTATTGCTCTACTATGTAGTAATAACAACTTAGTTGGCATATATAAATCAACTAGTGTTTTGAATGTATCATAATCTTTGTTATGTATTAAGCGAACATTAAAATCATCATCAACAATCAATGCACTGTAATTATCTCTACCTTTTGTTGGCAATATATCAAGCATATAATCAACTAAATCAGGCTCCAAATAATTCTTGCTGTAGGATAAAACTATGTTACACATGGCTTGCTCCTAAGGTAAGTCCAAATTTCTCAAGTTTTTGTTCTAGTTTCTGTTTATCCTGTAATGCTACATCCAAGAGCATTTTAACATCTTCATAACTTACCGGTTGAGAATCAAAATCTATTTCAATAGCATAATCTATTTGATCTTTAACTTTGGCTCTTTTGAATGCTTCTATTCTAAATCTACATGAGTTACATACTCCACATGCTAAGTTGTTAACAGGATAATAGCAAGATGTTGAATTTTTGAAATCTGCTCCAAGATATGCTCCAATCTTTACCAATTCTGTTTTTGTGAATCTTATTGTTGGACTTATGAAGAAGATTGGTTGCTCATAGGGATAGTATGTAGTAGCAAGAAACATTTCATTCAAATTCTCAAGAAATCTATCTGTGTTATCTGGGTATGCTCCCATTTCACTAATATTGAATGCAAATGATACTATGTTAATGTTTAATTTGCGAGCATATTGTGCTCCTATCAGTGCAAACTGTAAATTCCTGTATGGAACTAAATCTACAGGAGCCTCTCTGCCATCAGATACATCTACATCAATATCACTATTTCCATCTGTCAATTTTGAACCAAGTATTCTATCACTAATTTTATGCGTGATTAATTTTAATCCATTTGCAGAAGCAAATCTTTTTGTAGATTGTAATTCAGCTTCTAATGCTTTTTGTCCATAATCAATAAACAACAATATAGGTTCAATCTTGTAAATATGTTGTAATATGCTAACATTAACAACAGAATCTAATCCTGAACTGAATAGTACAATTGCTTTTTGGTTAGTTACGTTTGTCATAATGATAAATTTAGTTTACCTGCTAACTATCTTAATCCAGTAAGCAATAACATTACAATAGATGTTTCAGAGTTTTGTACAATAAAATTGCTAACGATACTAGCTATGTCTTTTCTTATGATATCCTCCCTCTTTGTTTTCTTTACAGTGAACAGAATCTAGACATGCAAACAGTATAAAACTAAATGTAAACTGCAAACGATAAGTTGTCAAAATAAATTCTCCCTCTTTTTTTGTTTGGTTTTCTAAGACTATGGACTATAAATTTAAGCACGAATGCAATCAAACTATATCATAATTGTAATAATGTAAAATGCAACTAATGATATAGAACTGCAAAAGGAAACTTGAAGATTTCCTCCCTCTTTTTGTTTTACTGAACAGTCTATAAGTAAGTTTAGGCATAGTGAATAAAACTTTTACTACACTATAGCTAAACTATATAGTAAGTATATAGACGATATTTACTATGTATGATACACATATAAAATCAGCATACATTCATAAGCAATATTCAAAATACAGAATACAAAATATAGACAATAAGTCAAATAAGTATATAACATACTAACAGATATTATATAACTGATTTAACAATAGTATTTCTTTGTTTTGTAATACAGTATCTATATTCTGTATTCTGTTTAATTGTTACATTGTTATCTTCTTTTTCTGATAATCTATCTGTTTTACAATAACGTTATAGATAATATGTATACTGTATTGTTATTATTCCGTTCCGATATAGTAACAATATTTATAGCTTATTTATCCTCTATACGTTATGTGTACAACATATACCAAATATATAATTTAGCATTGCATGACAAACAGTGAAATAGAAAGACAAAACAATTAACAGATCAGATACAAAACGATACAATAGTTTCTATGCAATCAAATTTTACTTTTTGTTCTTTGCAGTAGAAATTTAGCTATTGTGATTACAGATTATAAAGAAAACTATTTTCTGTTTTTTGCAAACATATAATACCGTATTCTGTTATGCTATAGATCATAATCTGTTTACAGAGAAATATTTCTTTTTTTGTCTATTGCAATAGAATTCATTTTATTTCGATACAACTGTATTTGCAATCGGATTTAAAGAATCTTTCTGCTAACAGATATTTAGAAACAGTGTATCATATACATTTAAAATGTTTTCTGCAAACAAATATATTAGACTTACATCTATTGTTTAGAAGTTTTAATGCAATGCAATTCAAAAACAGTAGATAAGAAAGCAATAAGATTTAAGAAATGTATTGCATACAAAAAAAGCAAAATATTCACTAAGTCCACTTTTATAGTATGTGTTATCAAATGTATATTGTAGCTATCATTTTATGTTTTCATATGAAAGTTTTGATAGCAGCATAAAAAAGATAGATAACATCATAATCTTTTTGGAGTCTAAAGGAAATAAAACAGAAAGCACAAATTTAAACAATAATGAAAACAGTTTGAAAAACAATGATTTAAGTTTAACGGATTTTAGTTTGAATGAACAAGAAAACAGTTTAAAAAACAACGATGATAGTTTAATAGATTTGGATGCAGAGTTAGATATAAATAAAGTTCAATCCAATATAGATGATATAAGTGCTATCAATGTAAATGATATAGATGAACAACTATATAAAGAGACATTGCTCTCAAAAATAGATTATATTGTAACTCTGATACAGATATTACATAGGAAACTAATAAATGATCTAGAGAAAAAGTATATGTTAAAATTCTTGCAAAAAGAGTTAAGTAAAATTGCAACTGCTATGAACAGCGAAACCAGTATAAACAATGTTGATGAATATCTTGATGCTATCATTCAGAAATTGGAAGCATTTATTGCAGAGCAAATAACAAAAAAAATCTAATAGTACTGGTTAGGTTTTATTTTTGTATACGAGTTTAACTCCATCTAGTTTCTTTATATCTTCTGCGGTTAAATATTTGTTGTTTTTGGCTTGCTTTCTATCAACACCAAGATACATAGAACCGTTATTGAACTCTATTATTTTGTAGCGGTATAATAAAGGTTTTAGTTTACTTAGTTTTGCTACTAATTCTTTGTCTTGCTGTAAAGCTTTAATTTTTTGTTCTGTAGCAATAACATCAAATGATATATTGTTATTCTTTTTAGTGTTTGTTTCTGCATCCACTTTTGGTGTTTCTTCATTATTATTATTAGCAGACTCTAGGTTCAATTGTACTTGTTTGTTTTCTGTATTACTCAATATGTAAGCAATTATACTTGGTAAAACAAGGTTAGCAAAAGGAACAAATATAGTTATTGATACTGAGAGTAAAGAGACATCTGTCCATAGTTTTGTAGTTGCAGTCATAACTAAAAACCAAACAAATGCTCCAAATGATAAAGCAATAATCTTTAGAATTAATTTACGATAATAGATAGCTACAAACGAAAAGTATGCTGCTAATAATTCTACACCTAACGATAATGGTATTGTCTGTAACGTATGCACAGCAAAATATCTATAGACATAAACCAGATCTACAAATATGAACATGAGTATTAGTGTGTATATAGTTAAGCCAGAAATCATAAAGAATTTCTGCATTTAGTTTAGCTAATAAAAACAAAAAATTATTTGTTAAATAAACTGCATTTGCTTTGATATTTACAAAACCTACATAGAGGGTTTTTTCTTGGTTCGTATTCTGATCTTAATACTTTATCTGTAAGCTCATTAATAGTCTCTAATACCTCCGTCTTACTTTTTTGTTCAGTATTATTCACTATCCTTACATCCATATCAGCAAATGATACATAGATAAAATATGATTTCTCTACATCAAATAGAGAGGTATAAATACTTAGTTGCCAGTTATAATCATCGTAAATATATAGATTTGATAATGGTTTGCTAGTTGTTTTTAAATCAACAATTGCATTTGATAAAATAAGATCTGGTGTTAACTTGAGTATGAATTTATCATTTTCAAACAGATAAACACTTTCAACTTCTATTATTTTTTGATTAAAACTTAGTATGGCTTGAAATGCTTTCTTAGCTAAATATCCATACTCTATAGAGTCTTTAAATAACTTTTTATTCTCTATATTGTTTGTTTCTTCTAATATCTCAGCTATCGTATTATCAATAACTTCAAGCAGTAATTGATTTGTTCTTCCATTTAAACCAAATAGATATGATCTCAATAAGAATTCAACTGCCCTATGAATAATAATTCCATGTGCTAAAGCTATATTCCTGGGTAAGTCTAGTTTTTGTTCCTTCTGATCCATGATAAATAGTTTGAAATATAATGGACATCTCTTATACGTAAGCAATGAGTTTGTTCTCCAAAATACCTTGTTATTTTCCAATATGCTAAATCCATTACTTTTTCTATCCAGCAATCTAGAGATATTCATAATCTCAAATTTAGCTGTGATGTCTAAACATTCATAATCAAACAATTTATACAACTAAACTAAAATTATAGTTATGGGTTTGCTTGTTGAGAAATACAGACCAGATTCACTCGAACATGTTGTACTCCCTTATTATGTAAAGGAGAAAATAAAACAAATGATTGATAGCAAGGATATACCAAATTTGCTTTTGTATGGTCCACCAGGAACAGGTAAAACAACCATAGCCAGAATAATAATCAAAAACATTCTAACCAATGAGAAGAATGCTCTAATATTGAATGCTTCTGATGACAGAGGCATAGATGTTATACGTAACAAAATTACTCCTTTTATATCTGTTAAACCTGCAAATGATAATTTTAGGATTGTATTCATGGAAGAAGTAGGTGCACCACAGGGTGGCTTAACAATGGCAGCACAATCAGCATTATTGAATATAATTGAAGATAAGCATACTTATGCTAGATTTATAATGACAACAAATTTTCCTGAAAGATTATTGCCATCCTTAAGATCTAGATTTGTTCAAATAAAAATAGAAGAAATGCAAAAAAATGATATGCTTGATAGATTGAGATATATATGCGAACAAGAACAAATACAATATGATGATCAACAATTAATGAGAATAATAAACACTACATATCCGAATATGAGAAATGCTCTACAACTATTAGAAGGATGTATTGTGCAGAGAGCAAATGTTAAGTTAATTGATGATAATCTGTTAACAAAAGCAATAGCCGAAATTTATAGTATTAATAGAATTGAACTCAGCAAACAATTCATAGTTGCATTATGGAAAAACAGAAAGAATTTCACGAAAGAAACAATCAAAACTTTACCGTTTGTTATTGATAAAATTGAGGATATTCCTATTGAAACTGTTATGCAATTACTAGACAAGAAGGATGAACTTGAATTGATTGAGATGATGATAGATTTAAGAAAAAAGAATAAAGATGCTAGCTTGATAGATTTGATTGCTCAGATACTTAATAGTGATTAGTTGATGCATTTAAAAATATTAGACTTTTTGAACCTTAAATCGTCAAGCTATAACTTCAGGCATGGCTTTATGCCATGCGGTTTTTACCTCTGTGTTAACTAACTCTTTACAAAAACTTCTTTACTTAGTTAACTCCCTCTTAACAATTTAGTTTAGAAGGAGGTGGCTGGCATGGATGCTAAGAACTTGCAAGTTAGAGATGTAATTGATAGCAAGACCGTATTTGAAACTAAAGATGGCAAAATTGTGGAAACCTCTGCTTTTCCTTTCTGGAGGCTGGCGTTCAATGTAAAACATGAACTTTCAGATAAGACTTGGCGGTATGCTGCGGGCTGGAGTGAAGAATACCCTCTAAAGTTTGCACAGGTTCATGTGGAAAGGGACTTGGAAAAGGATGAATTTGCAAATGGCAAAGAGTTTCAGGAGTTTGTGGAAAAACTGACGAACGGGACTTTTTACGATATGAGTTTCACTTGGGCTGGGTCTGAATGGCTAAAAGGCTACTTTAAGATGGACGAACCTTTCAAAATGGAAGTGTGGTCTTATTGGATAAAGGGAGTGCTGATAGGCTTGAGGTTCATTCGCTGGGGCAACTCCACTTACGCATCCAACATCAAAAAATTCACAATAGAAACTCCAAGCGGTGTTCTCTTTGAAAAGGAAAGACCGATGCTTAAGGCTTCTCCATATCCTCATAAAGACTGGTATATCATCCACGAGGTCTCTCAGAAAGACCTTGTAAGAAGTGCAAGGCTGAAAATGGCACATGAATACGGCAGTGCAGTGGGCTATCACACCGCAGGCTTGGCCTCAAGGCTTCTAAGGGACAAGGGCGTGCTTGGAAAGGTTCTACCTCTAAAGCCCATTGACTTTCAACCTTCTGAAAAGGGAGGCTATATTGTCAAAGGCTACGGCAAATACATAATCACAGATGCAAACAAGTTTGGCTATTACCTCATCACAGAAGAACTTGAGAGGGTAAAGTTTGCTAAACTTGTAAAAGAAGTGGATGATGTGGAAGAGGAAATAAGAGCTTGGGAGAAGATAAAGGCAGAAAGAGAGGAAGAACTAAAGGAGAAACTTCTAAAAGGAGAAGCTTATGTGGTGAGTGTTTCTTATGTGATGAATGAGAAGAAAATCACAAAATTCTACTACTTAGAAAGGGAAAACGGAAAGCTGGTTCTCAGAGTTCCCAAATGGATGGCAGGACATGTGATAGGAAAAGGAGGGCAAAGGATAAAGAGATTGCAGGAGGTCTTGGGAGAAAAGGTGTACATAGAGACTTATGATGATGGTGTGATGCCCGAAAAAATTGAGTTGAGTTTTGGGTGGTAGCAAGTTAAACTCCTTCGGGCCAGGGTTCAGTAAATGTTAATGAATCTGGAGCAGGTAAATCTTTTTTACTGGTAGCATTTTCAATCTTTTGTTTCATTTGATGATATTGTTGTTTAACTCTGTGAACAAAGTATTGTCTGAAAGCAACCTTCATTAATTGTGTAAGCCAGTGATTAATGTAAGGATCTTGTGTTGAGCCATAAACTGCTAGTATATTGTTCAAAGCAGTAGTGAAATCAGGATAATATGCTAAAACTTGAGCTGCTATATCTGCTCTTAATTGTGTTGTATTGATCTGTTTATATGCTAGGTAAGTTTCTCCTACTTCCTTATCAGATATATCAGATTTCTGTTTCGAATCAGGATAGTATGTATTTATATAAGCCGTTGCTCTGTTTTGTAATAATTTGATTAAGTCTGCTTTGACTTCTGCGAGTTTTTCTGCTTCTGTTTTTACTCTGATTTGTCCGTTGTCAAGAATTACATCATCAGGAGATGATACTTCAAGTTCTATTGCTTGGACGCCTTCAGGAACCGCTTCAGGCAACAAAGCACAACAAAGTATGTTTAATTGTGGATGTATGTAAGCCCAGACTTTCATTATGCTAACCTCCTGACTAAGATATAACCTGAAGTTGGTTGTGGAAAAGTAATAGTTCCGAGCGAAGTCCAGACTGTTGTACTATCTTTCCAATCTGTAGAAAAAACTACAATAGTTGGGGTATCAATACTACTTCCATATACATCGTAAACACCCTTCACATTTTTATATTGAGTGAAATTTGTGATAAAAAACGTACAATTAGAAAAAAGCCATCCGCATCTGAATGCTGAATAAGTAGAATAATGGTGGCCAAGATCAATAGAATTTCTATATATAGTTGCATATACAAAAGCATTTGTATATTGTGTATTATTAGGGTTTAGAAAAATTGGGTCAAAATTTGCACTTTCATCATAAGCATTACTACAAATCAAATGACATTCATAATAAGTCCCGCTTTGCGTTGCTATTCTTAACGGCACACTCGTTGCGTTGCTAAAACTTATATAAGCCTCTTCTCCAACCTGCAACTCATAATCACTCGTCGCATTAGTTAAATCAACTCTACGAAATGTATAAACATCGCTTTTCACATAAGTTGCGCTCAAATCTAAAATTCCATTCGCATTGAGAGGGACTATCACATTCGGTGCTGGAGTAAGACTTGCATGAAATCCATCAACTTTGTCCGCATTTAGCTGTGTAAGTATATAGTTTAAGTCTATAGCTGTATCCATTTCATACGAACTAATTCTATAAATAATAACCTTATCCATATCGTATTCAGCATTAATCGGCGATGTTACATACACTTTTGAATTGCTAACCCTATAGGTTGGAGGATCTGTACTTACATTAAATATTCCAGTTTGTAAGTCATATATGACATACAACGAACTATTCGGTGGAGGTGTTGTTGGTAGATTATAAGAGTCAACTAAAGTTCGAGCTGTAACATGATTCTTATAATACAGGAGTATTCTATTATTTCGAGAATCGTAAAAGCATTTTGCTTCATAAATTTTTGCTAGAATCGGAATATCTTTTTGTAACAAGTCCATAAAACGTTTAATTGCTTATTAAAACATAAAATGAAAATAATTTTTGTTTAGTTTATACAGCATTGTCTAAGTATGAACAATCTTAAACAAAAACTTGAACTGGAAAAGATTAAAAAGAAGGAAAGAGAAATTAGAAAGATATTTAAACATGCTAATTTGAAAGATTTTAATGTAGACGATTTTAGTAAGAACGTAAACAACATTCCTTATCTTCAATATGCTCTCAACTTGGAAATGTATAACGATATGCTTTTTAAAATCAAATATGTAAATAAAGATCTATCAAATCTTGTATTTACAGTAGATAAGGATTATGAAGTTGAGATTTTAACAATAAACCTTAATGGACAATTAAGATGGTCAAAAATAGTAGAAGTAAGTGTACATCTAAATTTGGATGGATATAGCATACAACTAAAAGATGAATATGCTAACAATCTAAAAATGAAACAAACTAATTTTAAAGTATCTAGTGATCATTCTTTACTTGTTTATGATGTTAGCAAACAGAAAATAATCAAAGCTACACCAAAGAAAATTTCTCGCAATCTAGACAACTATTGTTTTATTGGTTATCCAAAGAAACTATTCAACAATTATATAGAGATAGAGCGGTACGAAGATTTAGCTTTCATACCTTGTTCTTGGTTTGAATTTAAACCAGAACAAAAGTTAACTTTGTATGATATCTCAGTTGATGACTCTAATTATTGTTACTTTCATATTTCACCGGGCATATTTGTTGTAGATACTGCAATAGTGTATACACTACATACAGAAGAAGCAAAGAAAGAAGCCTTAGAAAAAATGTCACTCTCAAAAAATTTGATCTCATCAGAAAATATAAATAATTTCACATATGGTATAGATAAAAATGCTCTGTTTGGATTAATAGTTGGATCACAAACAAGTCAAGATTTGGGTTATAAATATAATCCAAAGGAATTTAAATTCAATGTTAATAGCATACAAGAGCTTAAAGAATTGCTAACAACAAAGTTAGCAGGTAAGTACACAATCTTTGATTACGTTTATGTTGATAATAAAAAACTAACTATAGGACAAGCATTCATAGCATTAACAATTAAAGAACAGCTTGTTAAGAGATAATTTTTCACCATAAAACAACAATAAAGGAACTAAGTTTTTCAAGATACTCATCTAAAACTCTAAGACTTTGTATACTTGTATTCTCTAACTCTTGTCTAATTTTTACAATAGCCTTAATTAATTCATTTGTAAATGATAAAATATCTGCTGATAATGCTTTAACACCATTTTTGTCTTGCAGATAATATGATTTTATTGCTCCTTCCAGAAAACCCTCAAGTATAAAATGATAAGTGTCGAAAATAATATCAGGGTCGTATGTTAGCAGAAAATTAAAGTTTTCATCATAAACACTATCGTTTATCTCTTTTATTATCAAGTTGTAGGAGTTAGCTGCTTTACTGAAGAAAGTTAGTTGTGGTATGTTACTCACAAAATCTAATTTATTGTAATTCTCTACAAGATATTTGCTTTTGATTTTGTTAAGTAGACTATGACCCATGGCTACAAATAGTGAGATTAGATTAACAATATTAGGATCTAAGCCATATATTCTATCTACAGGTGTAAATAAAGGATAATTTTTTGTTTGCATAATTTACTGCTTTACGTAAGGCCATAATATAGGTTTACAAAGTTGTTCAAATTGTTGTAAAGTAAAATTTTCTGCTTGTTTTAGTTTCCAAATAATAAACTCTTCAGGAATTACAAAGTCCTGATCTTCTAACAATGACCATGGATTACCAATTACCCATTCACGAGGCAATAATAAATCCTGGTTGTGAACCTTCTCATGTATTGTTTTTGCAATTGGAATTATACCAACTTTCAAATCAAAATGCATCTTACATACAAGATTTGCTACATCGAATGTTGTCAGTATGTTCTGCTTCTGTTTGAGTAATGTATGTGTAGCAATCAAACATATCTCATATAATGTAAGTGGATAATGATGTAACTCTACTTCTACATCCATATAATGTTCGTTAGTTATTCTACAATATTCTCCATCATATTCCTGTCTGATCATTGTTACAAATTGTTTGTATTCTTTGCTTGCACGAAATATTCTTTCTATGTTTTTAATGTAAGTTGATTCTTGTTTCTCACTGACAAATCCATCTATGGGCAAACCATATGATGTGACAAACATGACTTTTAAAAGCTCATGGAATTATGGCAAACCAAAGCAGCAGACAAGATCTGAGTCGCATATACGATGATATTGTTATACTAAAAGAAAAATACGATGAACAACAACAACATATACAACAACTATTAAGTTTAAATCAAAAAGTTGATTTCTTGATTGAAGAAATGAAAAGAATATCAAAAGAACTAACAAAAGTAAGTGACATATTAGTTCAGCAAGCAACAATAAAAAAAGAGATTGAGATGTTAGATTATAGAACGAAGAATGAGATAACTAAAGATCTACAAATTTTGAATGAGAGAATTAAGTATGTGGAATTACAAACTGAGGAAATAAAAAATAAACTAGCTCAAGGAGAGAATAAGATAAGTGATATGATAAAGACTTTGATACTCATGCTACTAGGCTTTATGGTAGGATTGTTTAGCAAAATAATTGAGAAATTTATCTCACAGTAAGTTAATGACTACAGCAAACAGATAAATGTTTAACTATCCTCAATCTCATTTTAAAGAGAATCTATATCAAACACGAGATTTTATATACAATTTATTTAATGATATTGCTCAGAAGTATTTAAAGGTTTACAAAGAGATTTTAAAACAAATAAGAGAAAGACAATTAGTTATGGATGACATAAGATCTATGGTTTATGACATAGATAATAATCTAGCATCAGATGAATTATTTATGTCTGTTTTGGAAAAAATTGTAATAAAGTTTAATGTTGTTAATCTTGTTAACATCGGAGCTGCAGAACAAACTATACAGAAATTCATACCTACTCTGAAAGCAAGAGATATTGAGTTGTATGCTCTCATATTTTCAATTTATTCAGCATTCGGATATCTAGAGTATTGGTTTATCAGACATTCTTTGGATACAACAAAACTCAAAATAATTGAGAATATCTATGGTAATTTTGTTAACATTATATCTTTCAATCCATTTATTGAAAGAGTTATAACAGATCATCTATTTAGTGAAACTAAACCAACACCAGAAAAGATAAAACAGCTTATAGAGAAGATATTGGGAAATGAAGTTATACTGTATCCAGTTTACATTATAAAAAATGATAGTGGATTGTTTTACTACATAGCTGAAGAAAATGTTTACTTGCTAGCAAACAGTGAAGACAGACTTTTCATACCAAACTTTATTCCAGCTAACAAAAAGATAAAAACAACGTATTTTGTAACATTAAATCAGGCTTATATTGATTACAACTACTTCATACAAAAAATTAAGCAACTGTTAAATTCAACTGATGTTTATAATATTGTGATAGAGAATACAATCATATCTCTTACTCCTGTTCAACTTTTAATTGCTTTCATATGTGCGTATTTAATTATACACAATTATACAGAGACCGGAATTATAACAACTATAGATGTTCCGAATTCAATTACATTACCTGATCCTAACTATATGGATTTAATTGAAAGTCTCGTTACAGATAACAAGAGTAGGATTTGTTTAATTGATTTATCATCTATATTCTGGAAAGCTCTACCTAGGAACTTGGTAAATGTAATTAACAGTAATCCTATTATGAGTTATATAGCTTTACTTGGTTTTATATCTTTATTAACAGACATAGATATAGATCTTATTAACATAATAAATGTAAGTTGGTTTAACTCCTTTGTTATGTATCCCTATAAATTATTGCACTCTCTAAACAAATTATATTTGTCAACAGAACATGATTATATCACTATAGAAAGTTTCTATAACATAATGGAAACGACTCACGCTTCTGCTGATTATATTAGTCTTGATGGTAATCTAATCAAAAAATATGTTAATAAAAACATCGGCTTTGATTATAGATATGCCATATTAATCAATAGCAATGTACAAACTGTTGGTGAAATTTTTAATCCGGTTTTGTTAGCTAGAGCTCTACTATCATTATAATTTTTACATTCCACCTTTTTTGAGTGAACTAATTAAATCTTGAGCTGTTTTATGTATTACTTTTGCGCGAGCACCTGTATGCATAGACTTTAGTAGACCTGTGTATGCAAATTCAGATATCGCATGAGCTGATAATACACCAAGTTGTTTTGAGTTTAGTTTCTCATATATAAGCCCAGCACAACGTTTACAAATTTTGTTATTAGGTAATGTGCAATATATAGGTGAGTACATTTTGACCTCTTTGCCCACAAATTTATCTATATTAGTTTCATCCAACAATATATCCACATCCTTTTGCTTTATGAATCTGTATAGGAATCTATGTTTATTTTTGTCTGTTATAGTTACATTTAATAAATCTTTTGGTTCACATATTTTATTTACATCAACTTCAACGTTTAAAGCATAAATGGCTTGTCTTAGAAAGTATCCTGGTTTTTGAGTAAACATAACTCTATCCAATATACCTTTTCTAGCAGCATTAGCATAATCAAAGAATTCACGTTGATTGATACCTTTTGCTAGAGAGTTTACTACAGGCCTGGGTATAACCTTATTTCTAACATCTACAAAGTATCCTCTGCTTATGGCTAGTTGTTTGATGTTGTTTCTTGCAGCGCCAATCTTCATAGCATACACACTTGGATTATTAAACGTAGCATATTTATCAAAATACTGTTTGCTATATTCCTCTAATTTTTTATCATAGGTATCCGGATCAACTTTATCACTTAAATCCTTTACTTCCATTATAACATAATCCTTATAACTAGTTGTCATACCTAGCATTGTTGCTAGCTCAAATCCGATTTTTTGTAATGCAGCAATTAATTTAGCAGTTGTTTCTGGTCCATATTCATTAAATACTTGTCTTAAAAATGTATTTAGATCTTTTTTTGATTTAAAAGTGATTTTGTTAATATCCATAATTACTCAGCTCAAGATAACTTCAAGAGTTGTTTTTGTTCTAGTAACTGAGCAAAATCTTTATCAAAATCGGTTGCATAGAAGCCAACAAATATCGGAACTCTAGGAATACCGGCTTCTGTATAATGCATACTCTTTATGTTTAGCTTTTTGCCAATAAACTTTTGTTTATGTTCTGCCACAAATCTTCTTTGTTCCTCTGTCAAACCAGAACCGACATTAAATCTATGACCCTTGTACTCACAAACAAAAGCTTTTGCTCTACTGTTTTGAATGATAACGTCCACAACTTTAACATCTATATCTACAAATAGTTTAGCTTTGATCCAGTTAGATGTTCTGCTTGGAACATAAAAGTGTCCAGCTTTCTTAAACATAGCTCCTTCAAAACCTCTATTGTAATATTGTTTAGCAATTTCCATAAAATATTTTCTACTATTTTTTGTAGCTCGTATATGTGGGACATATTTAAATCTCTTATCCTTAGTTGAGATATATTTTAATAACTTTTGTAGTTCTTGTTTACGTTCTTCATATGGAACTTCATAAACTTTGCCTTTTAGTATTGTATCTTGATCAACTATATCAAAAACATAGATTTTTATATTGTTTTGTATATGCTTTGATTTTGTTTCTGATCTAATTGACATAGTTTGCCAAACATTATTTGCAAAACTTTCACAATCTAAAACATATCCTCTTGGTATCTGTTTGATTATATCTTTGTCAACATCAATATATAGAGTGTTTCCATATCTGCTTATAATATTACCGTCACTAAAAATGAGAGTTCTCAATCCATCTATCTTATATTCGTAAAACCAATTGTTATGTTCAATTGTTTTGTCTGACACATCCTGCAACAATTTACCTAATGCTATATGTACTTGCATCAATAACGGAGCTGCTAATCAAATGTTAGAGTTGGGTATAGTATTGGGATTTGATTTTGATCAACAAGAGGGTAAAACTTTTAAAATTAAAGATTATGATTATCCTACATTTGAACAAGGTTTATACAAAGTGTTATTACTTAGAGAACCGAAAAGAACTATTAAAGCATTTCCCATATCTACTTCTGTTTATGTGTATGGAAGAAATTTAGCTTATAGCTATCCTTACATAGCTATAGGTTCTCTTGTCTTGGTTTATATGTGGCCAGAATCAGATCTAGGTATTATAATAGGTTCTCCACAAATTATAAAAGAAGGAGAATTGCTAAGAAATATGACAACTTTATACAAATCTATTTTGGGTAATAACATTGTTGTTACAGAACCAAGTTATTTTCACAATCAATACACTAGTGGTTTAGTTGTTGGACATCCTGATGCTTTGTGTAATATTGGAACATTGTTTGGAGCAAAAACGAATGAATTTATTGATATCAATGTTAGTTTTGATGATTTGATTAAAAACAATATTCATTTACTTACAGGTTTATCCAAACATTTAAATGTAGATGAAAAAGCATTGTTTGCACAAACAAGACTAAATGCTGAAATAAATAATGAACAGCCTTTTCAATTCAAAGTTCCTAACATATCTTTTCCAATAGGTTCGTCATTCTTATTACACAGAAGCAGACCCTTGTTGTTAGATTTGTTAAATCAAGATGATAAAAATTACAATCAAATCTCTAGTGGAAGAGAATCATATATGGATCACATACTTGTACATAGCAAAGTGCATACATATAATCTGAACAATCTAATCATAAATCAGTACAATAATACTGGCTTGTTTAATGCTAGAATTGTAGAATATAAGACTGAAGATAGTAGGATAGTTAATGTAGGTGGATCAAAAGTGGATGAATCAATTGCTTACAGCAAAAAATTCTACTACCAACCACTTGTTAGTATCAATAATGACACTATTGTGATTAGAGAAAAAGTAGAAACCTTACCCTTTGAAAAACCTTATCTACATAGAAGAGTTAGCAAAACATTTAATTTTGAAAAAAGATTATTTGTGAAGCAGGAAAATTTTGCAAATTATTATCAATTTACAACTAGACTTGATGCAACGGAAAGGTCAATAGTTCATTCTATAATAACACAACAAACAGCAGATACCCAGTCTATAGTAGGTCTACAAGTTGAAACTAAAAATATTAGTAACAATAATATCATACGTTCAACAATTGAGATACAAAACAATAGAATATTGCTTGTAGTTGAACAAGGTGCAGATCAATCAATAATTGAAATGACTCCTACAAAAATTACAATACATGCAAAGCAAATAGAGATATTAGGTGAAAACATATCGATACTAAGTAGTAATCCTATCAAAGGTTATATACTTAGATCTGTGTATGCAGATCAACGCGCACCAGGTCCATCTGTTTCTTATCATCCATATAATGTTAAGGTTTCATCTTACATACAAAATGGTAATAATACTCAAAACATACTTTCACCAACATACAGTAATTCAGGTACAAATTCTAAACTAAGAATTATAACGGAAACAAAATTAAAAACTATGCTACTTAACACTACAGATCAAACTATTAGAGAATTAAGTAATTTGTTTGAGTCAATAAAAAGAGAAGTTAAAAGATTAAAACCTAATAATGTAGACAACTTACTTTCGAAAATATGTAATTTATTTTCCATTTTGTCTATGATACCAGCTGCTATAACACAACTATTGATCAATTTAGCTTCGGCTGCTTTACCTTTGTTAATAAGCCAACTATCAAGTATAGTTAATACAATCTTAAGAGTTATTGATAATGTAATAAGTTCAATTACAAATATTATTCAACGAAGTCCTATATTTCATTTACTAAAACAAATATCTAATGTTTTAGCTTCCTTTCTAGCTGCAATTTTACAATCTATAAATGCTTTACTTAATGATATTAGTTCATTACTGAGTAACATTGGCTTTAGCATTAATAATATACTAGATGTTACTCTACCATTATTAGCACTGGCAGAATGTATTGTAAGTTACATAAGGACAATTCGTAACGAAAATCCTGCTCTTTCTATTGATCCGATAGATGATATAATTAACGATAGCAATCCAAATAAATTAACAGACTACAAAGTCAAAATAAAAGGAAAACGTCTAGAATTAGATTCACAAACATATACCATAAATGGTTCTCATGCAAACATAGATAGAGAACAAATGATGAGTTTAATAAACAATGAAACTGTTAATAGTTTGAATTTATATGATGGCTTAATAACTTTGCTTGAAGGTGGTATGTTGCAAATAATCAATGGTAGTTATCTAAATCTGAATGAATATAATATAACTTCTGGTATCATCAAATTTGGTTCTGGTAGAATTGGCAATATAGCAATTAATCATGGTCATGCTAATGTCAAGTCGGGTAATATAGTTATTGATAACAATAATAGGGAAATTATAATCAATCTTTTGTTACAAGGACAGTTTGTTACCGGCGGTAGCACTGGTACTACCAGCAGTAGCAATGTTATTGAATTCACAATGGAAATACAAACAACTACAAATACAAGTGATGTTCTAACAGATTTTGTAAATCCAGATCTCTTAACTTTTAATGAAAAAGCGCTACAAGAACTATCTAGAATGATTGAGAATATTGCTCCATCTGATAAATTCGACAAAAACATAAATATACAACCAGATGAATTAAATAATGTCTTAAAAGATATACAAAAAACTATTAATGAGTCATATAATCAAACCATAAATAAATTCAACAAAAACATAAATATACTAACAAATGAATTAAATAATGTCTTAAAAGATATACAAAAAACTATTTCTCAAATATGTTAACTTTTTTGCGATTTTATATGAAAGCTATAAAGTAGTTGTTGTAACAATTGATTTGATTTTATTTTTAACTCTGCTGGCAATGTAGCTTTACCTTGCTGTATTATGTTTGGTATAACACTATCAAGAAAATCAGAAGATTCAGCATTCAACATGAACAATTCTTTCATCACTGCTGGAGCATCATGAGCTAATATTGCCCAACTATCAAACTCTCCAATTCTATGTCCACCGGATATCTTTTTACCTTTCATTGCTTGACCAGTTAGAGCTCTCTTTGGAGCATCTGCTACAGCATGTAATACTTCATCTGTTGTATGCTCCAACCTAAACCAATACATGTAGCCAATGCTAACAGGATAGGTAGTGTAGGTTTTAAACTCAGGTAGATATAATTTTTGACTTGTGCTTATACTAAAATGTTTCTCTAGCCTTTGTATAGCAGCTTGTGTATCATCTCCATGTGATGATGGACTTGCAAATGGTGGTATAATAACAGGAATGGCCTGTATCTGTTTTGCTCTGTTGTATATCCTATTGAAATCATAGTCGCTTAATGCATGCAATGATTTCATCAGTTTATCCAAAATATTGGAGTTAAAGTATAATACTTCATAGAATTTTATAAAAGTCTCTTTAAAGGTTTTGAGATCCTTAACAAACTTTTGATAAACATGTTTTGCTATGTAAGATACAGCAAGTTCATATAACTGTCCAATGTTAGCTCTGTTGACTACTCCTAATGGATCGCATATAACATGTACTGTTTCACCATATTCTGTTTTGGGCATTAATTCATCTGGTATGATTGCAGCAATAACTCCTTTGTTTCCATGTCTATTACATAACTTATCTCCTAATCTAGCATGATTATATTTTGATAGCACAAAACTCAGTATAGCAATTGGTTTCTTATCGTTGTATCTAAAACCTTTTAGTTTTGATATATCTTCCGGTATTAAATATCTTGATTCAAAGTCACTATAGTATTTTGTATAATTTTGAACATAGGCTTTGTATTTGGTTATAAACTTATCATATATTGGTTTAAGTTCCTTTACCCTATCATCATTTATATCAACATTTAGGTAAATAGCAAAATCCAATATATCATTACCTTTGAATCTGTAGTTAATAACTCTACCTGCTACTTCTTTGAGTATTGATATTTCAGAATCTGATACAAATTCGCTATCAGATTGTTCTATTAGATGTTCGTCTTCTTCTTCCTCTACATCTTGCTTTTCATTTATTAACATTTCAACTCTGAACATTATCTCACCATCTTTAAATCTCTCACCTTTAAGCAATTTTGGATTTACTGCTACAATCTTTTGATCTTTCCAAATTGGTATATTAACTATAAAAGTCTTTTTTGTTACACTTAGTTGCTTAGCAAATGATTCAGATACCACAATACCATCTTCATATGTATAACCTTTGTAGTGCATAAATGCCGTAAGCACATTCTTTCCTAAAGATAATGTTTCTTGTTTAACATAATCTGATTCAACTAAAATTTGATCTTTTTTGAAGACATCGTTAGTTTTTATATGCATATTAACATAATATTTACCTTTACCTGTGTTTAGTATTCTTGCTCCAGTATCATAAAATACTTCCCTTCCGTCTTTATATTGAACAACTATATATCCGTCTTCTTTCTCTATAATTTTACCATCATCTTCTGCTCGTATGGTAAATAGTCCAGATGTAAGCCTTGGTATTATTGATTCTATACCTGTTGCAACAATAGGTATTTCGCTATTCTCCAATGGAACAATTGATCTAAGTTGGTTTGTTGCTAGCAAGACTCTATTACCATCATTATGCTCGATGAAAGGTATCATGCTCTCAAGTGGAGACAATATACTATAATGTCCTTCCAAAGCAGGTAACTCTATTCTTTTTATTTTACCTGATAAATCTGATATGTATGCTCCGAGTGTTAATCTGTTTGTCTTAGATGTGTTAGCATTCTCTGGAGTATCGTAAGCAGCTATCTTACCATAAACCGATTCATCTAAGTAACCTATGTCTGCTACTGATGCTTCCTGTTTAATTCCATCTGGTCCTGTTAGTTTCAAAGTGAAAACTAACGATAGTTCCTCTAGTGGAGATGATGTTTCAGCTATTTGTAGCAGCTCGGGTAGACGGTATCCGAATGCTGTACTATCTGACAATTTTTGAACTATAGTTGATGGATTAAAAAATCTTGATAGTTTAGCGTCTGGTTTATCTTGTATTTTTTGGTATAGTTTTAAGGACTTAACAAACTCTTTGTAGAAGACCTGTATTAGTAATTCTGCCCAACGTAATCTTGTATTATCTGATAGTCGTGGTTTAGATGCTTGACCAGACGCAGCTAAATACAAAGCATAAGCTACAACATCTTCTGCTTTTGTATCAATGTTATATAATCTTCTTATTAAATCCATCGTTATACTGTCTGTTTCAAAATCTAAAGCAACTAACAATACACCTTTGTATTTATTAGCATCATGTTCTGATTTTAATAGTTTTATAGTTTCAAAAGCTGCATCAACTAGTTTGAATTTATCCTTTTCTATACTATGTGAATCAAGTTGTTCAACAAATTTTTGAAATTCATCTGATTCAAGTAAACCTTGTATTATATCTGGATCGTATACGAACTCACTTTGTCTCTTGAAGACAAGTTTTTTACCATCAGCTAGAGGAAAACTTATAATGTTTTTTGATGTTATATTTCTCTTGCTAGACATATTTTTGCGAGCTTTAATTTCAATGGAAACAAAACTTATCTATGAGAGTGCTAGTTTTGATGTAGAAATTGAATCTGACAGGGGTAAACCAATAATCTATGCTACCTTACAAAGCTTTGATGTTCCAAACATAAATAAAAGAATTTATCCATTTGAAACAATGAAACCTGCAATAGAAAGTTTCAAACAATTAGTTGCTAACAGAGAAGCATTTGGTGAATTTGGACATCCCTACTCAAACGATATAGAGAGACTAGTTACAATTCATCCTCAGTTTGTATCTCATATAATTAGACATGTAGAAGTTGATGAGAACAAAAAACTACTTAAAGGTGTTATCTATCCAACAGGTCCATATGGAAAGCATTTAATTGAGTTAGCACAAATGGGAGCAATAGGTTTTTCAGCTAGAGTATTAGCAAGCTGGATCAGAGAAAGTGACTACACAAAGCCAGTTCCACCTATAAGAATTATTTGTTATGATGCTGTTATAAGACCATCGCATCGTGAAGCATACATTGAAAGTATAAGATTTGAAAATGCTACAAATATAAATAATGATATGGAAGTAGAAGGAATAGCTTGTGACATAGATTGTGCAAAAGTCAAAAAATATGCTTCTCAAAAAGGACTTATAGTTCCTAATGCTAATTTCAATCTGCTCAAGATTTCCAAAAAATAATTTTACTCTTCTGCTAATTGTTTAATACGAGATTCTACATTAATATTTTTTGTCTCATATGTAAATGATTGAGATGCTCTTTCAAACAATAATCCTAGACCTAATCTATGTGGCATAATTTTAATTGATTCTTTTGTCATTGGAAAATCAAACTTTCTATCAAAGAAGTAAATGTTATTGTCTTTTGTTAATAGTTGAGCCATAACCAATAGCTCAATCATAGATAGTGGAATTCTTTCTTTGTATGAGAGCATACTAAACAATACCTCTATTAACTTATAGAGATGCTTTTCATCTTCAATTACAAACTTGCTGTTTAATATCTTCTTTAATAGTTTGATAGAGTTTACAATTGAATGATAGTTTATTGTAAACAGAGGTCCTTGATAGTTATCCACGTTCTTATCTATGAAGAGTAGATAACCTGGTTGTAAATCAATCTCTATACTTTTATCGTTACATTTTATTATCATTTTTGTTTCATGTAATAATATATGTTTTACAGTTAAGATTTTTGTGTCAAACCTTATGTCAGCTGGCTTATCAAGTATAATGATATTTCTGTCCATTCTCAATAAATCAGGATAGGATGTTAGTAAGTTAGTAAATGTGTTTGCTATGTTAACAGCAGAACCTGTATGAAACACTCTTAATGTTAGTTGTACTCCTCTCTCTCCTAAAGTTTGAGCAGTGATTATTCCTATCTCATCGTAATCTCTATAATACCAATCTCCAAAACATCTTCTACAAATACCGTTATCTGTTTTGCAATGTAAAACTGATCTAAAGGGAATACTATGTCCGATTAAATGTTTATCCTCTTTTGTCAACATTTTTTCTTTGTTAGTTCTAATGTCATAATAATACCTACCAACAAGATTGTAAAAGTTTGATTCAGTTACTTTGTAGACGATATATTGATTGCTATGACAATCTTCCTCTTTGAATCTGATATGCGATAAGTTGTAAATGAATTGTCTTGTTAGATAGCCGGGTTCAAATGTTGAAACTGCTTTATCATAGGTTGCTTTTCTAGCTCCTTCTCCAGATCTAACCAAAGATTGTAGAGATAATCCATCTAGATAGTTATCTTCAATAAATATTAGTTTTCCAGGTGCTGTCTCTATATAACCCCTGGCTAGTAACATTTGTCTTAATTGTATATCTGATGCTCTAACTCCGCTATCAACAATATTGACAAGCAAATTATTTCTTTCCTTTAAGGATGTTTTGAATTCATTGTAATACTTTTCGAGTAACAAATTTTTATTTATGATGTTCGTAGTATTTTTAATCTCCTTTATGTATTGCTTACGTATCTCATTTAAATCTAATAAATCATCTAGTGTTATGGAAAAAGATGCAAAAGTAGATAAACAGTGTCCTAATTTATACATGTAATCTATGCATTCCAAAGTTTTATCTGGATTGTTACTATTTAACTCTATTAAATTGGATATAAATTCTGACATAGTTTTTTTGTTAAATTTTGCAGGGATATTATTTTCGTCTAGTTCTAATCCAAAGTCTTTTATAACGTTTATTAGAAATTGTTTTAAATCAAAATCGTATTGTTCCAATTTTTGCATACATTCATTACAAAATTTTTTCATTTGCTTTAGGTAATCAACCGGTTGCATTGATATAAATTTAGATTATGTGCATACTACAAAAACAAAAAAATATCATCTTAGATTGAAGTAACTATAATTTGGAGACATGGAGAAATTAGGATTTATTAATCCAAACCATGTAGAAAGCAAATTATTATTTACATTTTGATTTACATTAAAAGCAGATGATAGTGTTGCATTCAAACTATCTAAACTGTTTGATATATTCTGTAGTAAAGATACCATTGTTGATGTATTTGTAGCAATTGTATTAAGTATTTGCGTATTGAGATCTACTGATGTTACTTGAGGTGTTTGTATATTTGTAGTATTCTCATCTTTAAATGTTACTTGAGGTGTTTGTATATTTGTAGTATTCTCATCTTTAAAGAATTGGTCTCTTACGCCTTTGTATAATCCATATAAACCACCTAATATTCCTCCACCGATTGCTCCTACACCAGTTCCGAGACCTGGTATAATAGAACCAACTGCTCCACCTATTCCTGCACCTAGAGATGCCCATTCTGCTACTGAACCTAGAGTTTTTAGTAGTTTACCAGCTAAGCTATCACCTCCAACTAGATCTGCTAGTTTATCTGCTCCCCAGGATATTCCCATACCTAATAAAGCCAAAGGAGAAAATCGTCCTATCATTCTTGGTAGCCATTTAATACCACCTTTGATACCTTTTAATCCAAAATCCATGATTTTCCCAATACCAAGTTTACGACCGATTGAACGAATGCCTCTTATTATCTTACCCAACAATCCTAGCTTACGAGCAGCTAACACTCCAGCAGTCGCTCCTACACCAAATGTAAACAAGTCTGAGTTTGATAAGTCACCTAGTATATTTCCTAGTATTGGTAATAAGAAACTACTCAGAAACATAGGTGAATTAAAACCATAGAAAGATTGTCCTAGATTTCCTGGTTGATTTTGTTTAGAACGATTACAGACACATTCTTGTATTTGATGTAGTATTTTAGGAATATAATCATTGCTATTAGAACCATAAACATTCTCTAGCGTATCTCTTATGCTTCTTAATAACATATAATATGAATTTCTATCAACTTGTTGATCTGTAAATAGATGATACATTCTTTCTCCATTTAACATTATTTGATTAAGTTTCAACTCAAGTTCTTCATATAGATTAGATAATATCGTATTTATATTGTTTAGTATGTTACTTAAGTCTACACCAACCTTAGAGTTAACTTCATATAGAGTAGACAATATCGTATTTATATTGTTTAGTATGTTGCTCAAGTCTGTACCAATCTTAGAGCTAACATCATGTAGAGTAGACAATATCGTGTTTATACTGTTTAGTATGTTACTCAAGTCTATACCAACCTTAGAGTTAACTTCATGTAGAGTAGACAATATCGCGTTTATATTGTTTAGTATGTTACTTAAGTCTATATCAACCTTAGAGCTAACATCTGTTTGTTGAGTTGCAATCTCTACTTGCTCAAATTCCAAATTTTCGTTTCCAACTAAATTAGTTTGTATCGCATTATTCGCTCTTGCAATCTTTCCTTTGCCAGTTAGTGCTCTTATAAAATGTCCAAATGTTGCATTAATTAGAGAACTAATTCCTCTTAACAAACCAGTTCCAACTTTAAATCTACCTCCAAAGAAATCATCTATAGTAGCAGCAGTTTCCAATAAAGTCTTAGCAAATCTGTTTCTGAAATTAGCTATCTTTTCAATTGCATTTCTTAACCCTAGTGGTTCAATAAAACCTTTATTTACTGTTTCTATGAAGCGTTTGTATACATCTGTAAATCTACCAGTTAAGTATTCTGTTATTCTTCCACCTGTTATTAGTTTGTCTAGTCCTTTTGCAATTTTGGTGTATGGAGCAAAGAAACTTGTTATTATCTCTAAAATGTTTTTACTTGTTAGTTTTCTTAATGCAGATACTCCTCCTAATGCAGCAAATGCATAAATTGCTTTTCCAAGGATTGGACCTACGAAAGGTATGAGTGATGCAACAGGAGCCAATATAGTTACTACAGTGGAAGCTAACCATAGGCCGGTTAAGACTTTAAGACTTTGACCTAGGCCGTAGGATATATTGGCTATAATGTATCTAAATCTATTACCAGCTACTGCTCTAGTTGCTATATCTCTAAGTAATTGATAGTAATCCTTATATCCAAATACATCTGCTAGTAATCCACCTGGAGCAGCAAGCTCGATTATCTCACCAATAGAACCACCTGTTAATAGTTTTTGTTGTTGTTCCGCAATCCTACTGAGTTTATGAGACTGAGCTAAAACATCTGATACATAATCTATGACAGATTCATAATCTCCTATTGTGAGCATAAACAATATCCTACCATAAACAGTTGATGCAATATTAGGAGGTATAGCTCCTGCTCTGACCATTCCTATTAATTGTTGTAGATACGGTACTATTTTTGCTCTATGTCCCAGTTGTTCAAATCTATATTGTAACAATTCTTTTTCAAATGTATCAAGTAAACCAAAATCAACTGGTTGAAATTCACCAAGAATCTTTTCCAATTCGTTAATGGTATTTTTAAGGTTAATTGCGGAACCAAATCTATAAGATATTGATGTAAGCCAATCTTTAACCAAATCAAAATTAGTTCCTTCTCTTAAAGCTTTTACAACAGTTTCTATTTCTGTTTGCGGTTTAGATGTAAATACTTCTATCAACTTATTCAATTCAGGTTTTTTGATTTTGCCTTCCATATCAACAATTAATCCTGGATTGATTAACAACATCTGCAGCATAGATTGGAAACGAGGATAAAAATTAGCATCTGTTAGGTTAAACCCTCTTTTATTCAACTCCTCTATTAGTGTATTTATTGCAATCTGTCTAGTACTTAAGTAGTCTTTTTCCAATAGTTGAGCAAATCTATCGTTAATAAAGAATGATAATATTGGCGTAAGAAATTTAAATCTTGCTAGTCTAAACAATCTGCTTTGTCCAGCTATATTTAATTCCTCCATTAAATATTTTTCGATGACTCGTTCTACATTTAATCTTCTAATAATATCTTGTTCTGTTAAACCTATTCCAAGATTAACTTTACTCAAAATATTTATCGTAGATTTTCGTTGTTCTCTTTTTGTAGACTGATCTTCAGATTCAAGATTAACTTTACTCAAAATATTTATCGTAGATTTTCTTTGTTCTCTTTTTGTAGACTGATCTTCAGATTGTTGAGCAACAAAACCTGCACATCCACAACCTCTAAATGGTAAGAAATATCTATACATTGCTGATTGTATAGCAGTTATTCTAGCTACATTTCTGCTAATTGAATCAAGATAAGTTATTGTAGCTTGATAAAAATCTTTACCTTTAAATCTGGTTCTATCTGTTACAGCAAAAACATCATCCAATTCTTCAATAAACTCATTTAGCATTTTATTTAACTGACTTCTATTTAACTTAAAGAATTGCTCTAGCCAATTACGAGTTTGTGCTTCGTATCTTCTACCAAGTTCTGTTGAACTTCTAAGTACTCTAATAATTTCAGTTTGTAAATCACGGGCATTTGGAAATTTTCGTAAGAATATATCTGCTATCTTGGTAGATATCTTCCTTGTAATCTTCTCTATAAAGTTATCTTTAAATACCGACTCTTCTAATTTTTGTCGCTCTTCAAAAGTTTTTTGTAATTGTGATACTGCTTGCTGTAATTTTATTTGTAGTTCTGTTTCTCTTTGTGCCCTTATAAGAGATTGTTCAACAGTTATTCTTGTTTGTCTCTCTATATTTTTAAGTGTCTCTAGAATATTTTGTAGTATGTTATTATTGTTATCGTAAACAGTAGCCATATTTTGCTGATGCTACAAAAAAAGTTATACTCTACAGATTTCCTGTACACTAGAACGTATAATACGTTGATAGACTTTCATTATGTAATTTAATAACACATCAGTATTGTAATCCTTAAGTAAAACTTTTGAAGCAACATGAAATATAGCAAACACTAGTAATAAGTATTGCTCTAGATATGTTGACTGAGATATGTATTGTTTCAAGGTAGGATTATTTTTTTGTAGGAATTTTTGTAGTTTACTTATGCCGTATATAAACTTTCTTCCTCTGAATTGTATGTGGTATTGTATGTATCCTTTAGTTATGATTTTCTCCATAACATATATAACATTCATTTCCTCTACAGTTGGAAGTTTTTTTGTAAATGTAATTGTGATGTTTTCCTTTAACAGTTTTGTTAACGCTTTACGTAAATCAGCTCTATCAATTTCATTTATTAATGCATATGAGATTAATGTTCTTGTTTTATCGTCTAGCAACATTAAAGATTTTGATTCACCATATTTTACACTTAAAACTGGTAATATGAAGTAACGATAAATAAAGTTGTCTTGTCTAATTACATCTGCTTGATTTATATCTTGTTGTATATCAACATTCTTAACTATTTCCTTTTTAAGGATATTTGCTATAAAGTAGGTTCTAGTATCAGTTGTGCTAGCAATTTTGTCTATATATCTAACATCATATCTTGCTTTTCTCATTATTAGCAATGACAATGATCTATTAACAACAGCTCCAATTGCTTGCAAACCAATTAGTTTGTTATCTATAAACCATCTTTTGCTAGTAAATGCAGATATTATAATGTCGTTTATTATATGTAGTATGTCATCATATTCATCAATACTTAACATATCTCTGAGTATACTGAGTATACCCTTATTGTTATAAAGTGTATTTCTCAAATTATTGCTAATGTAAGTCAACAATAATGGATTAACCTGCTTCAAGAAATTAATAGTGTAACTGTATATCTTTTTTGATTGTTCGTATTTGTCTACATCTTTGATGATTAGTGATAATAACAAAGAAAAGGGTGAAATCATTTTAAGTGTTTCTGTGTTTAATTTCAATATCAAATTACGTTTTTGCGAAGCTACGTCAATCTTGTTAATATCCTCAATGTAAGGTAGTCTGTTTTTACAGACCTCAATAAATCTATCCAAATCATGTTTCATAATAGCATCAACCATATCATTGTCATCAGCAAAGAACATGTTAGTTATGTCAATTGCATCTGGGTAGTGTATTTTGTGTAGTTTGTTAATAGGTCCAATCAATTGATTGTTAAAATATAGTTTGTCTTCCTGTAATACAAACATACAAAAAATTTTAGTATAGTTGCATATCTATTTGTTTGTATTATCATCTTTTGGAGTTGATTCTAACTCAACTTGCTTCTCAAATTCCTTGCAAGCATTTATCACATTCCATAGTTTTAGATTTTCCTCTTTTAATTGACTGTAATTGTATATTAGTTTATTTAAAACAACATCTAGATCATCTTTTTCTTCAATTTTTACAAGTTTAGCTCTTTCTATTTCAGGTATAGGGCATGCAACTGGTTTGTATAAATACCTAGTTTGTATAACAGTTTGTCCACAAGATGCTAACATTATAATTGAACCTAATGTTAATATCAAAAACATGATTTTACTCATTTCTAGCTCCCTCCATTTCATTTTGTAGTTTCAATTCAATTTCTTTGAATTTTTGTAACTGAACTTCGATTCTCTTACATCTATCTTTATCTTTTGGTATCTCTATAACATAATTCTGGGATATGTTATCAAATCTTTGTATTTGTTTCTGCAACTTCTTTAAAGTAACATTATACAGTCTTAAATAATGATTGGACTTATTTTCCAACTCCAATATTTGAGATTGTAATTCTATTTGCTTTTGTTGACAATTTATTAAATCTTGTTCAAGTTTCTTTATATACTTATACTGAGTGTAAAACTTATACACTCCAACTGTTAGCAAAGGTAAAATAACAATTGAAAGAATAAGCATTATAGCTTTTTTTTGCAAGAACTGAACTATAAAACCAATCATAGCACTAAAGCTCCTGCTATTGTTAGAGCAGCAGTATGTACTGCTCTCAATATATATTGTAATTTGTTATCCTCTACATTTCTATACAATCTGTATGAACTAATCCATCCTACATTCATGAATACAAGAACTTTGAGCAATCTCAATATCAAATTCTCTATCTCAGGTAGTAGTAAGTAATCAATATATGGAGTTATGCTAACATAAACCTGAATAAAAACTACAATTATAATCAATAAAGTCCATTCAAATTTAAGTTCTGTAAAATAGTGTTTTAATAGGTTCCATAAATTCCTCATAAAAAAATCGTATGCTAATCCTATAACGAAATATAACAAAAATTAATCTAATCCAATTTCTAGCGTCTTAAATTCCGGTTTATTTGTTACTTCATCATTACTATTGTTATTATTATTGTCTACATTAGGTCTTCCTACTTCCATCAATTTTATTTGATTTTTTGCAACATTCAATCCAAACATTAGAAATTCGTATAATACAATTGTTTCAATTTTTACTCCTACTTTATTCATGCTAATTAGACAATATGTATCTTCAAACTTGAAATTTATGTTTCTGTTTACATTGTCTCTCATGAAATTAATATCACTTTTATTCTTAATAGCGTACAGTAATTTTATTATTTCCTCGAACGATAATTTGGTTGTTACTTTTGTATCAGTTTTCAATGTAGTTCCTTTGAAATCTCCTTTGTAATCACCTTGAATAGCATTTATGAATACCATAGGTAATTGTGATTCCTTATCAATTACATATTCAAAATTAATTAATCCTTTCCTAGACCACAGATTTAACCTCATAATGATAAATTTAGAGTAGTCGTAGATATTTCTTCTTATTAGATTCTGGTTCATGAAAGTTGTCTAAATTTATAGACATGTTAGGACTGCAGGAACAGGCTACAAATGTATTGTTTTATTTGATCGTAAAATTTGTTGAGATTGGAAAAGAAGATAGACTATTCAACTATTACATGAAGATATATTTTGAGAACGACGGTGATGATATGACTCATGCTATACTACCATATATCGATTACTCACAAATATCATTTCTCAAAAAATTTGTGAACGATACGCATATAGGGCTAGGATTTGTATATGGAAGCCCATATATATTGTTGGCTCATAATTTTGATAGGATAGAAATTGACATAAATTATGAACCGGATTACTACAATAAAAATCAATTACATGCAATGGAAGTGGTCAAAGAATTGCTGACAGGATTGAAGGAGTTTAAGTATGAACCAATAAAAGAATCTCTATTGAGACCCATGACAATATATTATGAGAAAAACAAGCAAATTATGAGAGCATCAGTATACTCAGATTCATTGATAACTTTATCAAAAGAAATTAAAGAAATTGTCGAACATAATTTGGATGTAATACAAAAAAGATTTGACTATCTTAAGAACATAGAAAATCTATTGGAAGAGAATTTTAAACAAATGGTTACTCAAAAGTAAAAAAAACATGCCATTTACCTAAGTAATTTATCTATCTCTTTTTTTGTTGGTATTTTTAGCTCCTTTTTATTTTCCTCTGAGTTATATTTTTTTGTTTTAACAACCATTATTTTGTTATCATCGTCTAGTTTTACGATAGCAAATGTTACTTGACCATATTTTTTGCTTACAGTATCTATTATTAATGTTCCTTTGTCTGTTTGATAGAATTTAGCATAACCTTTTGTTATAATTTCTATTTTACCTGCTCCATACCCTTCTTTTATCTCTCCTTCAAAGTCAATCCAATATGATTCATGTATTGGTTGTGGTATACCTAAGCTTTTGCTTTGCTCAAATGGATTGTATCTGAATGCTATGCTATAAACATAATCCTTAGCATACTCAATTCTAAAATCAAAGTGTACACCAGCTCTTTTGGCTATATGCTTATGCAGTACAAATCTATATGCAGTTGTATTTGTTTTAGTTTTGCTAATAGTTTTTGTGCTTTCCGTTTCTACGTATGATAAAGACAAAGATTCTTGTTTCAATTCTATATTTTCGTAACTAGATTCAAAATCCTCTATAAATAGTTTTGTTATACTATCTACAATATCTTTATTTTCCAAATAGAACTGATCTAGGCTTTGCATAACATCTAGTCTATTTGATGATATATCTTCGAGCATATCAATTATTTGTTCTTTGAAATCGTTGTTTGTAACATAGTAGTTGATTAAAGATTTATCCTCATCAGATAAAGTTATATCCTTAAAAGCTAGATAAATGTAAAAAGATAGTTTATCAAGAAAGATATCATCTTCAAGTAAATCATAAACATTGTATCTGTTAACAAAAGGTTGTAACAATAATGTTGCAACATATAGGAGTAGTTGTTCCATATTTGTTATTTGTTGTAGCATTTTTTCTTTTACTGCTTTTTTTATTTGTCGCAAATAAAAAAATCAAAACATATTGTAAGCAATCAAAACCTTTTTCACATAAGTTGATTTTCTTGATAATTTTTTATTCTCACCCTTATTATAGCAATCCAAAGCTAATAATTTATCCTTAGTTTTCTCGTAGCAATATAAATAAATTTCTGCTCCCAATCTTACATTCAAATATGGATTAAAAATTTTCTTTTTTGGTATTTTGTACTTCTTTAACCAATATTGATTGATTTGAACTAATCCATATGATTTGTTACCGACAGCAAATGAATTAAATTTTGATTCAACATAAACTATGGATTTAAGCAATTTATAATCCATATTAACCTCATAAGCAACTTTTTTAAATAAGCTATCAAATTCACAGAAATTTAAAGAGCAAGCCAATATAACATCTATTATCATATACCTGTGCTCCCAAATCCTTTATCACTTCTTATTGTCTCACTTAATTCATTGGAAACAATAAGATTTGCTCTATATACTCTACTCAATATTGCTTGAGCAATTCTATCACCTCTTTGTATTGTGAATGGTGAATTGCCTAAGTTTATCAATATAACCTTTATTTCTCCTCTATAATCCCAATCTATTGTTCCTGGGCTATTTAAAACCGTTACTTTATAGTTTAGTGCCAATCCGCTTCTAGGTCTAATTTGTAATTCATAACCTCTAGGCAATTCAATCATAATACCTGTTGGTATTAATCTTGTCTCAAATGGTGGTATTATTATTCGATCTTCTATTGCAGCATACAGATCAAATCCAGCTGCTCCATCTGTCATGTATCTTGGTATGGGTAATGTTCTAGCATGAGGTAGTACCTTGATTTTAACATCAATAGAAAATAATTTGTCAAATAGTTTGTTTAGAACTGTGCTTACTATATTCATAGAGTAAATTTTAGACTTGGTGAGCAAAAAATATTGTTTATAATGACAACGAATAATCAATACTATCAAAATACTCATTGAAAACGAAATTTATTCGTATTTGCAAAAATTATGAGGTAAAAAAAAGAAGAGAGAAAAAGGAGCTTTATTGAAACACAACCTCGCCAGTTGACAAATACCATGTCCACTCTACGCTTTCAATTTTGATTATCTTTTCTTTTTGTTTTAAAATCTTTTGCCAATCATCGTTTACATCGACTAATAATACATTATCAACGAAATAAATTCTCAAAAATCTTTCATTCCTCAACTTCTCCTTGTCCATATTAATAAATTTAGGCAGATGTTTATTTTGATCTTAAAGTGATTTTTTTTGTTATTGTTTTGTGAACTACTCCACCTTAATAAGAACCTTGTCAAGTCTTTTGCAAGATAACATCTAGCAAAGAGATTAAACTTATACTCTTGTACTCGTTATCAAGTTGATCTTTAGCTGATTTTCCGTTTGCTGTAACTAGCAAAGGTTCGTTACGTGTAAAACCTTTAATGATAGCTCTGTTTTCCAAAACAATGGGAGAAGTTGACCAATTATAAACTGGGATCGGATTTCTTTTCTCTATCTTCAATACCTGAGATAAAGTGAGCATACCAGTACTTTGATAGAGATTAATTTTAGCCCAGAAACTTTCGTTGTTAAGTAGTTTATGATGTAGTTGTTCAAATGTTAGTGAAGCTATACCATGTGGAACATGTATTGTAATTCGTGTATCAGCAACACCTGTTATTAAACAACTATCTTTATTGTTTGCTTCAAAGACTAACAGATATAATTCATTAACAAATTCTACTTCTACATCAGATAACTCTTTTGTAATGTAATTTCCATTTACAATAAATATTTTTTTGTCAAAATTCCAATATTTTTGTATGCTTTTTTGTATTTGTTCTCGCAATATCTGCATATTCTTAGTTGCTGTTAATTGCTTTATATAACATCTAGACAAAAAATTTTAGAATACAAAAGGATGATTAATTTTTTGTTTAGATTGACTAGATAATTTATGTTCTAATTCTTTTTGTTTCTCTGCAATTTTAGTTGCTTGAACATGAAATATAATCATAAAACTAGCGGGTAAATTAAAAATATCTAAATCCTTAATTTCCAAAACCAGAGCATTGCTCAAAAATGTCATTGGACTTAATTTTACTGCATGAAGATGCTGAAAAAATGCTGTATAGGTTCAAATGTAATCTCATTTTGATTTCCACATTCCTGACACGTAAACATATACTTTAAATTAATTCTTTCCTGTCGATAAGGTTCAATAGCTTTGTTGAGTTTTCTTGTTATGATTTTGACTAGACTTTCAGGTAAATCTCTTAATGCAGATACGTTTCCGCTTGTAGCATTATACATCAGTTTAATTTTCTCCTGAGGTCCAGTTTCAAATATATATAAACTGTGAACATACTCAAAATTTGCAAAGGGAGCATTTATTACATCCTCAATATTTATACAAGCCAAGGGAAAACCAACTTTTATTCTAATATCTAGATTTTCCACATTTATATTTACATCTGTTGGTTCAAGACTCTTTTCTGGTAATTCAAAAATCAGTGGATAGATAGGTTTCTCTATCTCAAATTGCTCTCTTAGGTTTTTTATATGTTCAAGTATGTCAATATTGGGATTGTTGAATAAATTCAAATCATATGTGAGCACAAAATTATTTTCACTGTTGCATTTGGAGCAATATTCCTTCACTTCAATAACAGTTAATGTTGCTAGCAACTCAATTATCGGTAGTATGAGATAATGTTTTTCTTCTAGTGTGATTTTTTTACTAACTTGATCATACTCTTCTACACAATTCTCAACATAATTATCTATGATTTTATACAGGAACTTTATTCTCTCTAGACTTTGTTCTTCCTTATCTACATTACCAGCTGTTTGCAATGCTAAAAGATTGTTCATGATATTTATTCTTTGTTTTGCTAGCGGTTCTTTTATTGTTACATATTGATTACTTTGAGGTAGATAAACTCTGACTCTCTTGCGAAGCTCTTCAAACTTACTCTTTTGCATGTTTGGTATTGCTTTGTATTGTATAAAAAATAGCAAATATTTATTATGAAGGGCAAGAAGAAGAAGCAGAAAGGCGGAAAAAAGTAATCAATACTATATAACCATAATAGTACTATGACTAATCAATTTTGATAGTATAACCTCATATCTTGTGATGCGAATATGATAATTTTTATTCAATGTTGTAATATAGTCTTTAATTTTTTGTTCACTGCACAAAACAATTATTGAATCTGTGGTCATATCTTTAATCTCCGTTTGATCAAAATAATCTACTCTCAATATTCTTTTGTTTATTTCTGCTATGTAGTTCGTTTTGAATTTTTTGTGAAATTCTATCATCAGTGATTTCTTATCTCTGCTAGCCATGATACCAAAATCACTACTCAAAATGTCATTGTATTGATCTGATTTAATGAAGTCAACTAACCTATCAAACTTTCTAACATTTGCTGATAAATATCTCATAGTTTGAAAGAAGCCATCAATTAAATCTATCTCATAGAGGTAGGGATCTTTAAATACATACACGGATGGTAAAATACCATTATCGCGGAATATATGTTTAATCAATGTATCTGATAGCATATAACTAAGTTTAGATATGTTGTATAAGCATCGTAATCATGTTTAAATTGGGTAACTTTGCTTTTGTTGGTAAAGATGTATCAGACAGATATAAAGATATTGATTACTTTTTGTATCAACAACATCTTGATGTACTAGCAACATCAAACTGGGTATTATTCAAACCATTTTATCAAAAAGATATTGACACTTCTAGATTGTATAATAAAATCAAAATGCTACTAATAGTTATGTTGCTTGCTAATGATCCCAGCTATACAAATTTAGTAAATTGGTTCAAAGGTGTAGACGGATTGCAAGTAGCTGATTCACTTCCACATCTTATATTACAGCATTTCAAAGTTCTTGAACAATATTTAAGGGAAGGCGTAAATTTTACAGGTGTAACAAAATTTACAACAAACGGTTTCAGTAAACAATTAGCTAAGGTAAAAAACAAACTAACAAATGTAAGTAACTTAGTATACTTGGCTAGAGAACTGGATATCAGTCTGCAGTACAACAATACACTAGAAAATGATGTAGGTATACAATTGTTAAATTTTGGTATAGAGATGGCATCGGGTATTATTGCAAATGTAGCAATATTAGCTGCTATTGGTAAATTGCTTACAGATACTATTAAGCAACTGATACCAAATCAAATATTTACTAGCTTAGATAGTGGTTTAAACAAAATAACTGACATTATTAGAAATTTAGTGTTAGCTAAACAACCAGCTTATCCTCAAGCATATGAGAGTAGCACATACTTACTATCAGTTAATATTAATATGAGATTTGTTGCAAACAGTTTCAATGAATTTACTGAGAATATATTAGTACCTCTTATTGGTTTGTATATGATATCTGCTCCTACTTTATGGAGTGATTATTGGTCTAATAATGATGATGCTATATCTCAATTTCTTAAATCTGGAACATTTCTAAGCAGATTATTTACTGCTCCACCTTATATGTTTTCATGTCTAGTTCCAGGACAAGTTTTTATACCACTAGCCGCAGTTCAAAACATTAGTTTTACTCCATCTAAAGAGACTTTTATTTCAGGTCATCCGAAGTATGTTGATGTAAATATGACTGTCATTGATCTCGTACCTGTTTTATTGTTTTCATCAACAACAGAAGATGGAACACCATCATTCAATCCTCTAGCAGCAGGTTTCCAAGCTCCAAGTAACTATAGAAAGCGATTCATAGAGGAGTTAATGAAACTTGAAAATGAATTTGAAGTTAAAGAGAATGCTCAAAAAATTTTAGTATTAGGTCATCCTATACTTAAAAATATAAAGCAGCAACAATACTAAATTTTTTTGTATGAAGTTTGATAACTGCGCTTCATGTATGTTAAGAGATCGTCCTATTGTTATGGAGGATTACATAGATAATGGATCAGATCAAACTATTATGTTAGTTGGTGAAGCACCAGGCTACACAGAAGCAAAAACCGGTAAGCCATTTACAGGTAAATCAGGCTCCATAATTCGTAACATTATAAAACAAATCAAAAACTACAATATTGTAATAACAAATAGTGTTTTATGTCATCCAGATAAGAATGAAACTCCAAATGATACTGTGCTAACAAAATGTAGACCAAACATCATTAATCAAATACAAAAATATTCACCTGTTAAAATTATTACACTAGGTAATAGAGGCTTGCAACAAATATGTAAAATTTACCAACTTAAGCATATTAAAGCATCACAAAAAGGATTTATAGACACTGTTTTGGATAGGAATACTAAACAAAAGATAGAAATTTATGCAACATATCATCCAGCTTACTATTTGAGAAGTAGAGAAGAGAATATCATAAATCATATTTTGGATACATTTAAGCAAGCAACAAATAATCCAAATCTAGTCTACATAGATACAGCAAGCAAAGTAGAAGCAGCAAAACAATTAGAGTTCTTACAATCAGAATATGATAGTGCTAAGAATTTAGATTTGGATATTGATTTAGATGGATATGATATAATATCCTGCTTTGAACATGAAAATTATATGTTGTTATGTTTATACAAACCTGAAGCAGGCAAAAAAATTATCGGATTACCAATTCAAACTTTTGTACATAATTTTGATGCAGACAAAAAATTCAATTTCGCTACATTTGTAACAGGAGATAAAAAAGAACTCAGAATTGTTAGCAGAAATTACAATAAAATACTTAGTGACTACATAAAAAATATAAATGGCAAAAGTTCTTCATTTGGAGTTATAGAGGGCAGTTTAGTTCAGAATTTTGCGTTATTCCTATCAATATCTAGAAATAGATCGTTTCACAAACCCAGTTATATATACTTGGATATAGAAGTTTTAAACAATGAAGGAGAATTTCCAGATCCAGTTGTAGCTGATAGACCCATCATATGTTACAGTTATATGGATAACAATAAGAACAAAATATATAGTTGTTACTTGCAAACAAAACATATAGATTTACAAACAGTAAAAAAATATTTACCAGAACAAGTTAGTCAAGAAATTGAATTGATTGCTTTCGAAAATGAAAAGGATTTAGTTGTTCATATAACCAATAAGATAAAAGATGAGTTTGCTTTGTATGTTGGTTGGAATGTTGGCTTTGACGTATCATACATTATAAACAGATACATAAAGCTAACAAACGATAGTTCCATTATTCCCTGTAAAGTGAATGATGAAAAGAATGTGGGTATAGATTGTGATTTAGTCTATGGTGCAACAATAGATTTGTTAAAGATGTATCGCAATATAAAACCAGATCTAACATCTTACTCTTTGGATAATGTCTCAAAATTAGAATTAAAATCCAGCAAAGTAAAAATAAACAAATCCTTAAAACAAATCTGGGATGAAGATCCAAGCTTAGTTATTGCATACAACATATATGACACTATTCTGGTTAGCATGATAGATGAAAAATACAAGTTTGTAGACCAATATCACTATTTGAGATCTTTGTATGAATTACCTTTTAACGAGAAATTTGTTAACAGTAAAGTTTTAGCTACAACTATTAAGTTGATTGCAATTGCTCTGAGACATAATCTAATTCCAACTATGTTAGCTAGCAAAACAATTGATTCATATACAGGAGCATATGTAAGAGAGTTTATAAAAGGTGTATTTAGAGTAGAATCTTAATATTAGGATTTTTTTGTCTAATAACAACTGTACTAAATTTAGAGATATGAGTAATTTATCTAGGCCGTATTACATCTTACTAAATAATAGTTCAAATGAAGTTGATTTGTCTAGCATTGTACAATTTGTTAGAAGACAACTAGGACCAAATGCTAACATAAAAGTTATAAGAAAGCAACCACAACATATTGATCCGCTATTCCGATTGAGATATAAAAGAATTACAATAGATATTTATGAAGAAGCTTAACAAAAAAACAGCTTAAACTATTTCATAATCCCAACCAAATAAATTGAAGAACTTCTTTCTACCATGAACCATAAATAATATAGCAGGATTAAGTTCAACTCCAACTGTGTATATTTTTGATGTCCGTTTTTTAGGATTATATGTTATTGTTGCAACCTGATACATTGTATGTATCCTAACTGTGTATGGTTTTACAATCGTTATTGGATCTGAGAGTAACTGATAAGTCATTATCTTTCTACGACCATTAACATAGAAGTAATAGTTGTCAATTAACTGAGGCAGTTCAACCTCTAATATATCTTCTTGACCTCCCGGTAGCTGTATGTGAAATCTAACTTTTGAGACTAATGTAACTCTGTTACTGTTAAATGGTTTAACATGATCAATGTCAACTTTCTTAATCTTTATACCTTGATCTTCCATAATTCTAATCATTGCAGGTATTATGGTGCTATATTGTTCAATCCTATCATTTCTTATGATTTTCTCATCTTTCTGAGTTAAAAATCTAGAGAATGTTGGTATATGCAATTCTTTTCTCTCGAATGTTATGCTGCTAACATCAGGTATATGTTTTCTCTCTAGTGAGATATTTAATGTATGTGAAGCAGATATAAACTTTTTGAATTGATATTCTGTTTTGTTAATCGGTTTATAGTTTGTAACATTTTGATCTGCTATTGAATATAATTTGTTTGTAGTAGTTGTTTGTTTATCTGTCTCCTGGGGAGCAAACTTTCTAAGATATTTATCCAAAATTCCTACAATCAAATAAGGTTGTCTGCTAACATTTACTAGTTTAAGTATTTGCATTTTTACATCATTATCGTAGCCTCTACTTGTAACTATTGCTATGTATATCTCCGAAAACAAACTAAGCCAATTGCTTCCATAATAGAGAATTTTACCGATAACATCATTTCTGATATTGTTTATGTTTAGTATATTTGCTGCGAACTGAGGATCAAATATCAATACTAAAATGTTATTAGTGTTTTGTTGCAAAACAAAATGATTCTCAATTATTTTGGTTAATGTTCTGTTTAGTTGTATGTATCTGGATTGATAATAGTTATGTAAACTGCTAAATATTAGTGTTAAGTCTATGAAGTTAGCAACAGTCAAACTAAGTGTGTTATATGCTTTCTCTGGTTCTGACACATCATCATTACTTTGTGATAGCATAGGAATTTTTGTTCTCCAATTTAAAACTGTAATACCCTGTTGTATTAAGGCTTTACGATATTCTATGTATGCATTCTGATTAGTTATAGTTAGCTTTGGAATAACAACTGTTGGTCTTAGCCTTGGTTTTATGTAATTGTTTATAAGTGACTTTATTGTATTATAAGTGTTAAAGGTTAAATCAAGTAGAAATATCTTTTGATTGTTAGATCGGATATAGGGTATTCTTACAATTCTTGGCTTTTGATTACTTTTGGTAGATGGCATTATACATTGTTGCTGCTTGTGCTCTTGAGATCTGTAGTGTATAAAGGTTGCCCTTTACTGTAGTCTACAATACCATCAACAATGTAAGTTGGTTTGTTGTATTTTTGCTTGATTTCCTCAATCAGGTGAGCATATTTGCTTCTGACTAATATACAATCATCAATCAATAAACCAAAAACATCATAACTAATATCAGTCTTAATAAAATCTTTGAGTATATCGCCCAGTCTCATTATAGAGTATTAGTGCTCATCTAAAAAAAGTAAAAAAAATTATATTGAAGCAATTACCAATCTAGGTAATGTCTCTATTTTTTGTTTTACAAGTTGCTTGTATTTTTGTTCGTGCTCTTGATATTTTTGTTCATAATTTCTGTGTTCTCTGTTTTCATTAAATCTATCTCTCCTATCTCTGTTTTGTCTGTCATCCTGTTGTTGTTGCTTTTGTTCTTTTAATGCTTTGACTGTAATCCAATATAGTAGAACATCTCTGTAAATATACGCTAGTGCTATAACAGCAGCAAATATCAATATTTTGCTGCTAGTTATTATATTGCTTATTGTGGTTGTTACAGTGGTGAAAGCATGTTTGACAGATTCGATGAAGAATATTATGAGATATCCTACAGTAGCAAGGCTAGTAATTGCTACTACAACTAAAGCTGCTATTGCTGCTACTGGATGTGGTTTGTTTCCTGTGTTTTGTTTTGGAACAGTTTCACTGTTATTTTGTTTGTTATCATCCTGTTTTGAAGTGGTTTCACTATTATTTTGTTCGTTATTATCCTGTTTTGGAACAGTTTCACTATTATTTTGTTGGTTATCATCCTGCTTTGGAACAGTTTCACTATTATTTTGTTCGTTATTATTCTGTTTTGTATTTTCCTCAGTTTGTTCAACTTTAATTAATTGATATGCAAAACTATCCAATGATATGTTTTCTTTAATTAACATTTGTTGATATTTTTTAAGTTCTTGACCGTTATACACTAATGCAAAGCTTAAAACAGTTATCAGTTCCATATCATTTAATTCCATCGGTACTTGTCTAAATTTCTCTATCTTTTGATAGATTAATGATCTTCCAAATAGGAATTTAAAACCTAATCTTGCAATTAGATTTTGTCCCATTATCATTTTGGTTGATATGATTCTTGCTACTTGTTTAGAACCATGAGTATAGATGAAGAATCTTAATATTGCTAGATGCAATGCTCCGTAGTCAACAAATTTTTGTTTGTGTTCTTCTTCCTTAACCGCATTCATCAATTTACGACGCATTGAATCATAAAACTTATTTAAGTCTCCACATTGTTTTATTATATTAACTGGTTCTTTTAAAACTTGAGTATCAACTAAATATAATTGACCACTACTATGTTGTATAATGACTTTTGTATCTCTGCTAACAAGATTTTCTAAGTCTCCAATTTTAAAACCTCTTTCCAGGTCAAGAGTTGAAAATTCAGCTATTGCAAAATTTTCTGGTTTAGTCTTCCTTCCAAACTCTTCTACAATTTTATCAAGATATAAAGTATACAAAGCGTTTATATTTACAGTTACAGTTGACATTTTACTTTGTAGCTTGTTTGTCAATGTTGTTACTACAAAATAAACAAAGCTTTATTGTTAGATATACTGCAAGCAATGTCAAACAGTATGCATCGTATATTTTGAAAAGGTTGTTTGATAGAGATGTTGAATTTATGGATTTCGAGAATAATAAAACAAGACTTGATAGAATTATATTCCTATCTGGTCAACCATCTATAATTGGTTCATACAGTGAATTGCTAGCCAGAGGTTTACCTAAACCATTTTGTGTTGTTTTTGATGAAAAAATAATGGATAGATATGAGCAACCGTTTTTAGGTCAGTTTCATGCTTCAGGTTTTGAACAACCTTTAATAAAATTATACCTTGCTGCTAGAAATGACTCATTAATAAACTTATCTGATAACAATACAAATGTAGCAGGTTATACGAACTTTCAGGTTGAGATTGTAGCTCACATAACTAGATTACCCTATCAAATGGATTTGGCTTTGCATTATAGTACACAGGCTCAGATGATTGAAAGTCAAACAACCATAACAAATCTATTCACAGTTGGTAGATATCACCTAATCAAAATTCCTTACATAATATATCTACCTAGAGAATTATTCATTGCTACAGAAAATAACAATTTACTTGGTAGCATTGATTTATACAATACACTCAGAGATAATACAGAAACAGTAAAGGTTTATCCTGTTTCTGGACAAACTAATCAAGTTGGATTAGTTATGAATATGCATGCTTACGTTAGAATAGATACTGCATCATGGACACAGAACATAATTGTTGATAGTCAGGAACAAACTTTTAGAAGTGATTGGTCTGTATATGTTGATATGCCCTACATTAAGTTTATTGATTTGATAACTTACATTCCAATTAGAGGTGTAATTGTTAAGGTATTTCTCAAGAATGATGTAACTGCAGAACCTTTATTGGTTCCTACTAGTATTAATGATTTGACATTGTTTCATATACAAGAGATTAATATTGATACATTCTATGCTAGAGATACATTCGTGATTGATATACCTACAGACATAAACTTAAGTGATACAAAAAAGATAGAAGTTATAAACTTTAGCAGTCAGATAACAGATTCAAGCACTAACTTTATAGGAGGTATGTTAATTAAGAAATTGGAATATACATTGGATAGTAATAATAGACGTATACAGGTTTTGAACGAAGTATATCCAGGTAAAGTTAGAGTTTATTACTGGCGTTAGTTTCTCGCAAATGCATTTCTTTTTTTACAAACATAGGTCTCAATTTTTCTCTCAAATAATCCAAAGAAGTAAATGCCTTTTCAAAATCACCACAGACAATATGTGCAAAGCAGCGTAATTATATTCAGGCCAAGTATGTATACTGATATGTGATTCAACCAAAACTATTGTTTTTACCATACATTGATCCTTTGAGATAAACTTTTACAATTACACTAAATTTTTTATTATGAAGCAAGCAGACAAAATACAAAAATTTATTCATGATTTTCGTCT